>Ga0209632_10001506_pt1 | contig 23475 bp, 18 predicted proteins | sample COG_10_FD_184754 | JGI IMG/M metagenome (GOLD analysis project Ga0209632, IMG submission 184754) | Pelagic Microbial community sample from North Sea - COGITO 998_met_10 (SPAdes) (version 2) | ecosystem: Environmental > Aquatic > Marine > Neritic zone/Coastal water | place: Helgoland, sampling... | reverse complement strand
GGATAAGGGCTATCAGCTACAGAAATTTTTCCCCGCCGAACAAGCTGGTGGTTTGGCCTTCCTCAAAGCCGTTGCCAAGCCGTTGCCCGAGATTCGTTTTTTTCCCACTGGCGGCATTAACGCCGTGCTTGCCAGGGAATATTTGGCTTTCGAAAAAGTGGCTTGTATTGGTGGCTCCTGGTTTATCCCCACCGATAAAGTCGCGAACGGCGACTACGTCAGCATCTCGAATTCGACAAGGCAAATTCTGTCGGAAATATCGACATCCAAATAAGAACGGACTAACGCCATGCAGATCAAGCGACTCTTACTAATACTATGCGCGTCGGGTGTCTGTTTTTCAAGCGTCCTAGCTCAGGAGCAGGAGCGCCCTGTTGATCTAGTCTATCCCCATTTAGATACGGCCAATTCCCGCTGGTTTTATTTCGACTCCGCTTCCTTACCCTTCGGCATGGTCAACCTTTCTCCGGATACCGAAATTGCCGGCGCCTGGGGCAGCGGTTACCTTTACAACACCGAGGAGGTTAAAGGCTTGAGTCATGTGCACGCCTGGCAGTTATCCGGCGTGTCGGTAATGCCTATTAGCTCAGACCAAAGCACTATAAATTTGAAGGCGGATTATTACTCGAATTTTTCACACGACACTGAGATCGTCCGCCCCGGCTATCACCGACTGTTGTTAGATCGATATGATATTGAAGTGGAACTCACTGCCACCACCCGTGTCGGATTTCATCGCTACACTTTTCCAGAAAATCGAGCCCGAAAAATATTACTCAACTTAAGCGGCAACCTGGGCCCTTCCGAAATAATTCTGGGCCACGCCGAGCAAATTGGCCCACGTGACGTTTCCGGCTATGTAGTCAATGGGCCAACCTTTCGCCGACCGAAATCGACGCGCATTTACTTTCACATAAGCCTGGATACTGACATTGAAGAGTGGTCTGGCTGGCTAGGTGACCAAGAAATATCCGACAACCCGGTTTCCGGTTCAGACGCAGGTGTGATTCTGAATTTGGATGCGCAAACAGGGCAAAGCACAGTTGACATGAAAGTCGGACTTTCCTACACCAGCGCCGAAAACGCTCATCGCAATTTGTCAGCAGAGCTTGCTCACTGGAACTTCGATCAGGTCGCTGAAGATGCACAGTCTGTATGGAATACCGAGCTATCGAAAATTCAGGTAAGTGGCGGCACTACGCAACAACGTGCCCGCTTTTATACCGATCTTTGGCATGCTCAGCAAGGCAGACGCATAGTCTCAGACGTAGACGGCAGCTACCTCGACATGACTGGAGAGACGCCGCGTATCAGACAACCCGCCTTAATTGATTCGGGCCAACCGGAGAATCATCATTACAATTCCGATTCGTTTTGGGGTGCCCAGTGGACAATCCAAACCCTGTGGCCACTGGCCTACCCTAGTCGCACATCTGATTTCATCAAATCATTTCTTAACTACTATCGCGATGGTGGCCTGTTTCCCAGGGGACCGTCTGGCGGGAATTACACCTACGTGATGGTAGGTGCATCCAGCACACCGTTTGTAGTGAGCGCCTGGCAAAAAGGCATTCAGGATTTCGATGGAGCGCTAGCCTACCAGGCAGTACGCAAGAATCACCTGCCCGGCGGAATCATGGAACATGCCGGTTACGAACATGGCCAAACCGGCGCCGGCGCCCTGACTGAATACATAGAAAAAGGCTATGTACCCTTTCCGCCAATTTCCACAACCAGAGCGCTTCATAAGCAAGGAGCGGGCATGACATTGGAATACGCCTATCAGGACTGGGCGCTTGCGCAATTCGCAGATGTGCTTGGCAATCAAAGCGATGCTGAGTTGTTTCATCAGCGCTCCGAGAATTGGCGCAATGTATTCGATATTGAAACCGGTTATATGCGCCCTAAAAATTCAGCCGGCGAGTGGCGACAAGAATTTGATCCCTTCGAAATAAATACAGGCTTCGTGGAATCCAATGCTTCCCAAGCCACCTGGCATGTGCCGCACAATATTCCTGCCTTGGCAGAACTGATGGGCAGCTGTGATGCAGCAGCGGATAAGCTGGACGCGAGTTTCCAGGAAGCGGGAAAATTGGGCTTTACCTCCGGCACCTCTCACGCCCAGGAAACCAATTCGGAATTTCGCCGCATCCCGATTAACTATGGCAATCAACCCAGCATACAGACAGCGTTTATCTTTAATGAATTAGGCAAACCCTGGCTAACTCAATACTGGACAAGAGAGATTGTTAATTCTGTCTACGCCGGTCTATCGCCAGAGCTCGGTTACAACGGCGATGAAGACCAGGGGCTCATGGGTGCCAACGCGGTGCTGATGAAAATCGGTTTGTATCAGGTGGACGGAGGCGTCAGCGAAGATCCTGTTTATCAGATTGGTAGTCCGATCTTCGACGAAATCGAAATCCAATTGGATGACAACTATTACCAAGGCGATAGCTTCCTTCTCCGCACCATCGACAATTCCGCCACCAACAAATACATTGAGCGTATTGAGTTAAACGGCACGGCAATTCACCGCAGTTATTTAAGACATTCAGAAATTGTGAACGGTGGCGAACTTACCCTATTCATGACCGACGAGCCAAACACAGCCCAAACGAATTTGGATACCGGGCCAAACTCTTGCAGTGCAAGAAAAAAACGCAGGTAATAAATGAACACAAACTACCGCAGTTCCTTCTACCTACTCACCTCACTTTTTTTTATGTGGGGCTTAATCACTGTCCTGGTAGATTCACTCATCCCCCGTCTACGCGAAGTGTTCGAGCTCACATACTTCCAAGCCGGCCTGGTACAGTTCGCCTTTTTTATCGCCTATGGACTGGTTTCTATTCCCGCTGGCGCGTTGTTGCATCGCATCGGTTATAAGAAAGGCATAATCGTTGGACTGTCCATAATGGGCTTGGCCTGCCTGTTGTTTTTGCCCGCCGCCTCCATGCGTATCTACGGCGTGTTTCTGCTGGCCTATTTCATTCTCGCCTCTGGCATGACTGTCTTACAAGTAGCAGCCAACCCCTACGTGACGGTCCTTGGTCCAGCCGAAACAGCATCAAGCCGCCTCAATCTTTCCCAGGCCTTTAATTCATTAGGCACCACAATCGCACCAGCCTTGGGCGCCATTTTTATTCTGAGTGACAGTATTCAATCGGCGGACGAAATCGCCCTGCTCTCTGTTAGCGAGAGCGCCAATTATCTGGCTGGGGAAGCTTCCGCTGTGCAGATGCCTTTCCTGATACTGGCATTTATGTTGTTCGCATTAGCGGCTGTTGTATTATTTAACAAGCTACCTAAATTACTCAATACTACTTCACATTCAAACTATGGTGATGTGCTTAAAAATAGAAAACTACTCCTGGGCGCTCTTGGCATATTCGTCTACGTAGGCGCCGAAGTATCCATCGGCAGCTATCTGGTGAATTATTTCATCGACATGAACTTGGCCGACGCGATTCGTAATAGCAGCTCCATGGCCTGGATCACCGAGCAGATACAGCTCACCGCTTTAAGCGAGGTGGATGACAACGGCATCGTAGGTTCTTTTGTTATGTTCTATTGGGGCGGCGCCATGGTTGGTCGCTTTGCCGGTTTTTATCTCACCCGCCAATATCAACCTGGTCGTATACTCAGTTTGTTTGCCTTGCTCGCCATAACCGCCATTGTAGTTTCCATGCTTAGCTCCGGCTTCGTGTCACTGTGGTCTATCCTGGCAGTAGGTCTGTTCAATTCCATCATGTTCCCAACTATATTCAGTATCGCAATCGAAGATCTGGATGACTTGAAACCTCAGGGTTCAGGCGTGCTATGTACAGCCATAGCGGGCGGTGCTTTCATCCCCCCTCTGTATGGGTTTTTCACCGATGCCGCCGGATTTAAAATGGCGTTTATCTTGCTATTGATTTGTTACTTCTACATTTGGTTCTACGGCAAGACTTTTTCTAGCCCAGCCGTCAGCACCACCTCCTAGCTATACGTATCAGCGCTATCGACTCATGATTGGAAGTGGTAAACTGGTCAGGCCAATTTTAGCCAAGTAGTCGATTTCATGTTTTCTAATTATTCATTCCCTGCCCTGAGCGCTTCAACGGCATTGCTACTTCTAATTGCTCACCCGATAGCTGCCAATGCACAATCTCGCGACACACAAATCGTCGAAGAACTGGTTGTTGCCGCCTCTAGCTTACCCACGGACATTGCCAAGCTCTCGAGCTCCGTCACTGTAATTACTCACGAAGAGATCACCCGTCAGAACTCCGCCAGTGTGGTCGACTTATTGCGCGGCATCGAGGGCGTTCAGATTACCCAGCCCGGCGGCCGCGGTGGCATTGCCTCTTTATACCTGCGTGGCGGGGAAGCCAACTTTACATCGGTGTTTATCGATGGCGTTAAGGTGAATAATCCCAACAACACCCGTGGCGGTTCCTTCGACTTTACTACCCTGGATCTAGCCAACATAGAACGTGTGGAAATTGTGCGCGGACCGAAGAGTGCGATTTACGGTTCTGATGCGCTAGCAGGAGTGGTGAACTTCGTTAGTCTTCGTCCCAGTGAGAATGAAACCAAAATTCAATTGGAAACAGGTGAGAAAGGGTATTCACGCCAGCTATTACGAACCAGCAGAAAGCTTTCAGCCAATCAGCTGCTGTCAGTAGGCATTTCCCAATCTGAAGACAGTAACAGCCTGTCCGGCGGCGACTTTGAAGCAACATCTTTATGGGCGAGCCTGCAGGGCCAGAGTGGTGATCAGTCGCTACACTATCAATTCAACATCAACGCCGCCGATTCCGAGCGCAGCAGTTTCCCCGAAGACAGTGGTGGCCCATTGCTGGCAGAGCTGCGTACACTCGATCAGGGGGAATCGGATGATCTGCAAGCTTCACTGCGAGTAAGCAAAAACTGGAACGCTGCCTGGGATAGCCAAGTAATTCTGACTCATTATGAACGCGATGAATTTACTGATTCTCCTGGTGTCGCACCAGGTGTCCGTGACGCCGTTCCCCCAAATAGTTTCGATTCGGATTTAACCCGCCAGTATCTGCAGGTTTCCAATCGGTATAGCTGGGATGAACACAGCCTCTCCTTCGGCGCCGACTATCAACGCGAAGAAGCAGGATCCAGCGGCCAAGTGCAGTTTGCACCCGGCTTCAATTTTCCCAGTCACTACACGATAGACCGAGACATCGCCGGCTTGTTTGTTGACTCTCGCCTGGGCGTGAATAGCAATCTCGATCTACTGACCAGCTTGCGCTACGACGCTCCCACTTCGGCGGACTCCCGGTTCAGCCCTAGCCTTGGACTGATCAGTCGCCTGTCTAATGGAAGCTCGGTGATAAAAGCCAACTGGAGCAAGGGCTTCAAACTGCCCAGCTTTTTCGCCTTGGCCAGCCCTTTGGTTGGCAATCCGGAACTACGAGAAGAAGAAGTCACCAGTATCGATGTGGAGTTCAGCCACAGACTGTCATCAAACACACAACTGCGCTTCTCCCTATTCGATTCCAACTATATAAACCTGGTTGATTTCGACAGCGAGGCATTCATCAATGTGAATCGTTCGGAAGTCACTATCCGTGGCGGCGAAGCGGCAATCGACATGGCCCTTTCTTCTCAATGGTCGGTTGCAGCTTACTTAAGCTATCAAAATATCGATGTAGAAAACGGCGGCAAGCTAAGACAACGGCCGGACTGGCAAAGCGGACTACAGATCGGTTATCAAGCCAATGATGCTGTGCAATTCCATGCTCGTATTAACCGGCTGGGGGATATTTTTGATTCGTCCATACCCACTGGCGATTTGCAACTCAGCGCCTACACCCGCGCCGATATCGCCGCGTCCTGGCAAGTCTCTGAACAACTTCGCCTTGATGCCGCCATCGACAATCTACTGGACAAAACCTATTTCGAAGCGGTAGGTTTTCCTGCTATGGGACGTCGCGCACGGCTGGCACTGGATTGGCGATTCTAAAACTCATAACTAATATTCAACATAGAAAGCCTAGAGAAAACCTATGAAACAAACTTGGCGCTGGTTTGGCCCCGAAGACACAGTGTCGCTGGCAAATATCGTTCAAGCCGGTGCTAGCGGTGTCGTCACCGCATTGGACCATATCGCCACCGGCGATCCCTGGCCATTGACCGACATTCAAACCCGGAAAAAGATGATCGAAGACGCAGGCCTGCGCTGGGAAGTAGTCGAGAGCGTGCCACTGCATAACGACATCAAGACCCGCAGTGGCGATTACCAGCAACTCATCAAAAACTACAAAGAATCTATTCGCAATCTGGGCCAGTGTGGCATTCACTGCATTTGTTATAACTTCATGCCGGTTGTGGACTGGACGCGCACTAGCCTGAATTACCTGCTTCCTAACCAAAGCGAAGCCCTGCGTTTCGAGATTGTCGATTTTGCAGCCTACGATTTGCGTGTCTTAAAAAGGCCGGGCGCTGAGCAGAGTTACTCCAATCTTGTAAAGGAACAGGCGGAGCGGCGCTTCGCGGATATGTCCCCATCGGAAATCATCAGTCTGGAAAAAAACATTATCGCCGGTTTACCTGGCGGCGAAGGTTCTTATGACCGAGCAGGCATACTAGCCACCATTGAAGAATTTGCCAGCATTAGTAATACTGACTACCGTCAAAACCTGGTTAGTTTCTTGCGCGAAATCATTCCCGTAGCCGAAGCCGCCGATGTGTACATGGCCATTCACCCCGATGATCCGCCATTCTCGCTATTTGGTCTGCCTAGAGTAGTATCTACTGCGGATGATGCTCGTGCGTTACTAAATGAAGTGCCGAGCGCCGCCAACGGACTGACCATGTGTGCAGGCTCCTACGGTGCCAGATCGGATAACGATCTTGTCGCCATGGTTAAGGAATTCGGTTCACGCATTTACTTCGTGCACTTGCGCAATATTAAACGCGAAGAGCACGGCTCTTTTCACGAGTCAGAGCACCTGGACGGCGATAATGATATCGTTGGCTTGATACAGGCACTGTTGAGCGAGGAAAATGCATCGGGCAGTGAAATACCTATGCGCCCCGATCATGGTCACACTTTGGCAAGCGAGTTAGGCGACGCAAATGTCCGCCCGGGTTATTCCTTTGCTGGGCGCTTAAAGGGACTGGCGGAATTACGCGGTGTCATTCATACCGTAGAACGGTTAACGCAATAGCAGTGACAAAACTATGACCCAATCACAGGTATTGACGCTACACCCGGATCGCTTTCTTGGTGCTAATGAAAATATCGTCAGCATCGCGCGACGCTTGTTTGCCGAAACTGAGCAACTGCCGATCATTAGTCCTCACGGTCACACTAACCCCAGCTGGTTTGCAGAAAACAAGCCATTCGACAATGCAAGTGAACTATTACTCACGCCAGATCACTATATTTTTCGTATGCTCTACAGCCAGGGCATAAGCTTGCAGCAGTTAGGTATGCAAGGAACGGATCAGTCAGCGATCGCGGACCCAAAGTCTGCCTGGTGCGCTTTTGCCAAACACTATCACTTGTTTTTGGGTACACCTTCCAGAATCTGGTTGGATCACGTATTCAGCACTGTGTTCGGCTTAAAAGAAATCTTAAATGAACACAGCGCCGCCCTGTATTACGAACACATCAACGCCGCACTGCAAAGTCCAAAATTTCTGCCACGGTCATTATTAGATCGCTTTCAAATCGAAACCATTGCGACCACAGAAGGCGCTCTTGATTCATTAGCAAGCCACCAGCTTCTAAATGCTGACGGACTCGGCAAGCAAGTCATCACCACTTTTCGACCCGACGATGTGGTAGATGCCAGTCGTGAAGATTTCAGCGGTAACCTGGAAAAACTGGCAGAAATCACCGGGGAAGACACGACTAGCTGGCAGGGTTATCTGAGCGCATTGCGACAACGCCGTCACTTTTTCGCTCAGCTGGGGGCCACAGCCACTGACCACGGCCACCCTTCTGCGCAAACCGCAGATTTAGACTCCGGGCAATGCCAACTGTTGTTAGACAAATGCAAACAGGGCATAGCCTCGGCTGAAGAGCAGGAATTGTTCAGAGCGCAAATGCTCACACAGATGGCTGCCATGAGCATCGAAGACGGCTTGGTTATGCAGCTGCACCCTGGTTCCTTTCGTAACCATAATGCCTCCCTGTTCAGCACCTTTGGTCGCGACAAGGGCGCGGACATCCCCTTAGCTATCGAATACGTTCGCGCCCTGAAACCTTTAATGGATAAGTACGGCAACGAGCCAAACTTCACTCTTATATTATTTACCCTGGACGAATCCACTTACGCACGGGAGTTAGCACCGTTAGCGGGTCACTACCCTTGTCTTAAACTGGGTCCTGCCTGGTGGTTTCACGACAGCCCCGAAGGCATGCTGCGCTACCGCCAGCAAACAACCGAGACGGCAGGCTTTTACAACACGGTTGGGTTCAACGACGATACTCGGGCACTACTCTCCATTCCCGCACGCCATGACTTAGCCAGACGTATCGATGCGCAATTTCTTGCAGGCTGGGTCGCTCAGCACCGCTTACAAGAAGATCAAGCGCTAGATATCGCCAAGGATCTTGCTTATCGCTTACCCAAACAAGCCTATAAGCTTGACACTAACTAAGCCGAACTAGCGGGAATGAAACGTGCCACGTAGCTTACTTAACTTTATTCCCAGTGACACTCCTAGCGACTCTGGCGGCTTGCAATTTCGGCCAACACCAGAAGCATCGCCCGAACAAGAGCACAAGCGCATCGTGCACATTGGGCTTGGCGCCTTTGCCAGGGCACATATCGCCGTACTAACTCAGATCGCCAATAACGCAGCCAATGAACAGTGGCACATGAGTGGCATCGTAAGAAGCAATCAATCATTGCCGAACATCCTAGCTAAGCAAAACTATAGATATGTGGTGGCAGAAATAGCCGAACAGGCTCAAGGTCAGATCATCGATTGTATCGACGAGGTATTAAGCTGGCAGCAGGATTACCCTGCCATCTTACAAAGACTCACTGATCCTGCCACCAAATTAGTTACCGTTACTGTCACCGAGAAAGGCTATTGTCTCGATGCTAGAGGCGAACTTAGTCTCGATAATGCAGACGTTCAACAGGACTTAAGCCAGTCTCTTCGCGCAGACTCAACTTGCAACACCTTGCCGGGATTATTATGCCAGACGGCCTGGCATCGCATGCAACAAGGAGTGCCAGGCTTTATCATTATTAGCTGTGACAATGTAAGCCGCAACGGCGAATCTTTAAAAAGCGCCTTACTCCAATTTTCCGGCAGGCTGGATAAACAGCTTAACATCTGGATCGATCAGCACTTGCACTGCCCAAACACCGTGGTGGATTGCATCGTTCCCCGGATAAGTACTGAACAAATAGAAAAAGTGCAATCAACGTTCGATATTGATGATGAAGTGCCGGTGCTTTGCGAACCGTTTCGCCAATGGGTTATCGCTGGTGTAGCAATGCAGGATGCGCCCCGCTGGGAACTGGCCGGCGCGGAATTGGTTGCGGACAGCAGCGCGTATGAGGATCGAAAACTCCGCATACTCAATGCCGCTCACTCTGCCCTCGCCTATCTAGGCTTGCTGCAAAACTGTCGGTGGGTGTGCGAAGCGATAGCACAGCAATCCATACGGGACCAACTGGACCGTTTAATGGAAGAAGTATTCCGAAGTTTAAGCGATCAGAATAGTGCACGGCTTTATTACCTATCCGTAGTAAAGCGTTTTGAAAACACAGCTATGCAGCACGCACTTACCCAGATAGGAAGCGATGGCTCCAGCAAAATTCCCCTGCGCTGGGTACCCAGCATCATCAGCAATCAACAACACGGTAGCGACTGCGGTGCATTTTCTAAAGTAATTGCGGCCTGGCTCGCCTGCTGGCATGTGTTACCCCAAGAACACATAGCCGAGATGACCGACCCCGAGCAGGCAAAGATAAAGCAGTTGGCTTCGCAACTTTCTCAGCAGTTTTCTCAAGCGCAATGGGATTCGGCATTGTGGCTACAGCTATTAGGCTTCGAAGCAAACGCCGCTATGCAACAACAAGTGCAAGCCGCCTTTATCGAATTCACGCAAGATCGGGCGGACGTATCATGAGCAAGCACATAATCTGCATCGGCGAGTGTATGCTAGAGGTTCAATGCACTGATCTCGCAAGCATTGATCTCGCAAATAAAAACCTCGCAGGCAATAGCCTCGCCTTTGGCGGTGACGTGTACAACACGGCCTTCGCCATTCAACAATGTGGCGCTACCGATAACAGGGTGAGCTTCCTTAGCGCAGTCGGTGACGATGAATTCAGCCAACAGATGCTAAGGTCCTGGCAACAACAAAGCCTCGACACAGAGCACGTCAGCATTCTCGCTAGCAAACAGACTGGCCTGTACATTGTGAAGACTGATGATGCCGGGGAACGATCATTTACTTATTGGCGTAATGAATCGGCGGCCAGAGAATTATTCCGGTCCTCACAATTCCCGACCCTATTAGAAACAATGGCAGCACCGAACTGTTTGTATTTCAGCGGAATTAGTTTGGCGATTATGAGCGAGACCAACCGTGAGCGCCTACTGCATTTCGCAAAAAAATGGGCCAAAACCGGCTGCGTTGTAGCATTCGACCCTAACTATAGGCCGCCACTCTGGTCATCCATAGACGAGGCCCGTCAATGGGTTGATGCAGCCTGGGAGGTCACGACTATTGGCTTACCCACCCTGAATGATGATCAACAATTATTCGGCATCGAAAGCGCAGCCCAGTCCATTGAAAAATTATGCAGCTTAGGCGTTGCGCTCGGCGCGGTAAAGCTAGGCAAGGCTGGCTGCATGGCTTTCGATGGTAACAATTCAATTGGGTTTACGGTTCCAGCCCCAAAGATAGATGTAAGCAAAACAATTGATACCACCGGTGCCGGCGACGCCTTCAATGGCGCTTTTATCGCCAGTTATCTGCAACATAAGGATTGCGAGGCGGCCTCTAAGACTGGCGTAAATCGCGCTGCTGAGGCAGTACAGCATTTTGGCGCCATACCCCGTTAGACTTAGACTGACACTAGGCGGCAACCCGGGGAAACGGACGCAGTCCAAAAGCTCAACTTTTGGAAGAGAATCGAGGTATGATCCTGATTCGGCCAAGTGGCCTGACCAAATGCTTATTTTGTGAAAAATCTTTTTTTGAAAAATAGAGGAGTAGAAAATGAAAAGACGTGAACTGCTTCGATTAATGGCTCAGGGTTCTGCTCTGGCAGCCTGCCCCTCTTTGGCGTTTGGAGCAAACCAGGTACCTGGCGACTTCAAATTCGGCCTGCAACTTTCCACCCTGAACCGACTAATGAACGAAGAGTTTTTCGAAACCATCACTTTAGTGAAGGCAATGGGCTATAACGTGGTGGAGTTCTCCGGCGGTGGTTATCTGGGCCATGACCCGCAGCGGGTAAAAGCCCATCTGGCAGAGCTTCAACTCAGTGCACCAGTTGGCCGCGTCGCACCGAATTATCCCCCCAACTATAGAAGCCTGTCTCAGGAAGAACGACGCGCTGTCGGGCGTTCACAGGGCGGATTGGATGATTTAGTGAGTAAAATCAGCGCGGCACTGCCCATCGCCGTCGATATGCATCAGCAGTACCTTAATATACCCATCATTTCGGAGGCGGAATTCACTACCCGGGCGAAAGTGGAAAACGTGGTGCGCGTGTTGAATGAAGCCGGCAAACTGTGTCAGGAAAAGGGCGTACTGCTGGGCTATCACAATCATGCCTTCGAATTTGCAAACGTGGAGGGCATCTTGCCTTACGACTTGATGCTGGCGGAAACTGATCCTGACCTAGTCAGCTTTCAATTAGACACCTACTGGGTAACTCGCGGCGGTGGCGACATCATGCAATATCTAAGCGACCACCCTGGTCGCTTCCCTTCCTGCCATTTAAAAGACATCGACGCGGAAGGAAAATTTGAAGACGTAGGCAGCGGCCTTATAGATTTCCCTGCTTTTATTACGTTGGCCATGGAACAGGGTTCGAAACATTTTTTCGTGGAGAGAGATGGCCCACCCAATCCGCTGCAATCCGCGAGCAACTCTTTCAATTATCTAACGAGCTTAAGTTGAATGACTATTAATTCGAATACGCAGCACTCTTACACTCTCGCAATTACACCCGCAAAAAAACGCTTAAGCCGGGGATTATTCGCATTAGCTCTTGCACCTTTATGTAGTAGTGCCACTTTCGCGCAGGACGATGAGGACACGCCATTTTATTTAACCCTCGAACCACCTCCCGCTGTGGTTTACACACCGCAACAGGAACTGGACTCTTTTCGCATAGCCGATGGCTTTCGCGTTGAACTGGTGGTGGCCGAGCCATTAATCGAAGACCCGGTCTCTATAACCTGGGACGAAGATGGAAAAATGTATGCCGTAGAAATGCGAGGCTATATGCAAGACACCTATGGCAATGGCGAGGATGACCCCATCGGCTCAGTTGTACGTCTGCACGATGACGACGGCGACGGGCAGATGGATCGACGGGAAGTGATGCTGGATTTTTTAGTATTGCCTAGAGCTATTTCTATTATCTCAGAAGGACTGTTAATCGCCGAGCCTCCCAATCTCTGGCTTTGCCCCAGCGAGTTAAACCAAGCCAGCACTATCGACTGCGAAAACAAAGTCAGCCTGGGCGAATATGCCAATGCGCCTGGCTCGGTAGAACATCAGGAAAATGCCTTGGTGATGGGATTGGATAACTGGATTTACAATGCCAAGTCATCACGTAAATTTCAGCTGCACAATGGCAACCTAGACATAGAAAAAACTGTATTTCGAGGCCAGTGGGGTCTAGGGCAAGACGACGACGGCTTCTTTTATTATAACGGTAATTCCAATTTGGTAACCGGCGACCTGTATCCGGACAGCGATGCCATCAGAGCGAAAGTATCACCTACCCCAGGCCTTTCTCAACGTCTACACCGTGGTGATGAAGTCTTCAGCATTCGTGTTAACCCAGGGGTCAACCGCGCCTATCTGGATAATGTGCTGCGCCCTGATGGCAGATTACGCTCCCCCACTTCCGCTAGCGGTATTGAAATTTATCGCGGCGAGCAGTTTCCAGATGAGTTCTATGGTGCGGGCTTTGTACCAGAATCAGCAGCCAATCTTGTAGCCCAGGTTAATATCGCAAAAGATGATTTAACCGTCACTACCGATCACATCACCTACCCTGATTCTGACTGGGGCCAGCGCGACTTTATGGCTTCCTCAGACGAACGCTTCAGACCGGTGGAAACCAAAACTGGACCGGACGGTGCGTTATATGTGGTGGATATGTATCGCGGCATAATTCAAGACTACATCTTTCTATCTGATCAATTGCGCGAGCAGATTCTTAGAAGAGGCCTGAATCGCCCCTTGGGCATGGGCCGAATCTGGCGTGTGGTGAATGAGCAGGCGGCTATTGACCATAGCGCTCCAAATTTATCAGAAGCTTCCGACTCAGAATTATTGGACACACTATCCCATCCTAACGCTTGGTGGAGAAGCACCGCACAAAGATTGTTAGTAGCATCTGAGTCGAATCTGCGTTCTGCCCTGGTGGCCAAACTGGCATCCAGTAATGAGCAAGAAATCATTCATGCGTTATGGACCCTGGAAGGCCGAGAAGAGCTTGGTCGGGCGGAAGTCATCGGCTTAATTGAAAGCAATAACTCACGCCTAATCAAACATGGCTTACGGGCAGCATGTGAGCACTTAACTGAGACTGACTTGTTGAGCCAGTTGCTGAACACACGACTGAGCCAATCTCAAAATGACGATAGCCATAGTGAAAGTCTGGAACAGAGTCTGGTATTTTGTCTAGGCAGGCACTTGTCCGACACAGGATTCGATTACCTTTTCGACAGCATTCCTGAACGAATTCAAGACCCATACCAACGTGTCGCACTACAAAGCGCATTAAGCGGCCATGAAATAACCGTCTTGCAACAAAGCGCCGAGCAAATTCCCGACACTGCCCCAACCGAAGATTCAGCCGATTCCTTGTTGGTAGATTTTTTGAAAAGCCTGACTAAGCAAGCGCTACTACGGGATAATGCAAATGGCGAAGAATTAGGCAGCCAACTCTATGAGTTTCTTAGCTTCATCGCCGAATTTGAGAATGCTAACTGGTACCGTGAAGAGCTATTAACAGGAATTTACGAAGCGACCCACACAGAAAATTTTTCTCGAATCAGCTTACCTAATCCCCATCCGCTGTTTGCCACTGAAGACGATGACCCGCTATTAACTGCCATTGCCAATGCTCGAAGAGCCTTTACCTGGGATGGAGATACGTTAGCCAGCGACCAGAAACCATTAAGCGCGGAAGATGAATCAAGGATGGCGCGTGGCACCCAGCTTTATGCTACAAATTGCTCTGCCTGTCACGGTAGTGACGGTTCCGGCACTACCGGTGTAGCGCCGAGCCTAAGACAATCTGCTCGCATCATCAGCGCACCAGAGCAATTGATTCGCATTATCCTTAATGGTCTAAGTGGCCCCATCGAAGTCGATGGCGAGCAATGGAACAGCATCATGCCAGGGCTATCCCATATAGCCGATTTCGACAATGACGGAATCAGTGGCTTGGCCACTTTCCTGCGCCGCAGCTGGGGTCATAGCGGCAGCCCCATCTCTCCCGAAACGGTGGCACAGGTCCGGCAGGAAACTGCCAGCAGAGCTACACAATGGACCGCAGTCGAGTTAGAGCCTGTTCAAATAAACACTCATTATCAGCAATTCGCCGGTCGCTTTGGAGGATTGCAGTTCACCTACAATGGCCGAGAACTGGAAGTCACAGCATCAATCTTCGAGGGGGCAATGGAAGAGGTTCGCGAAGACGTATTTTTATTCGCCCCCAGAGGGATCAATTTTGAATTCGATCGAAATCCGGGAGCGCCATCCCCTTCTGTTTGGATGCAGGATGAAGATGCTAAACGGCAAATCATGAGAACGGAGAACTAGTCATCGCCAGGGAAATTCGATTTGCCGTTATCGGCCTGGGCAATATTGGTCGCCAACACTGCGAAGCTTTACTGGATGAATCAGTAACGGGCGCCTCATTGCGAGCGATCTGTGCTCGCTCGCTCCCGTCAGACCTGTCTTTGCCAGACACTGTTAGCTGCTATAGCAACAGCGAAGAATTATTACGCAACGCAGACATCGATGCCGTCTTGGTGGCAACCCCCACTATGAATCATTTAGAGCTGGGTTTGGAAGTACTCAAATCTGGCAAGCATCTGTTGATGGAAAAACCCATTGGCATGACTGTGCTGGAAGCCGACACTCTGACAGCTCAGACAACTACTCAACAGCAAGTTTTTGGCGCCGTACTTAATCAACGTTATGATGCCGCCTACGCCAAAATACGCGAGATGCTACAACAGGGAGTGATCGGCGAACTACAACGAGTGAGCTGGACCCTGACTCACTGGTATCGTCCCGAGGTGTATTATCGAGTTAGCGATTGGCGTGGTACCTGGCGCGGTGAAGGTGGTGGTTTACTACTCAACCAGTGTATTCACAACCTTGATGTTCTGCAGTGGCTCTGCGGCATGCCAAGCAATGTATGGGCTCAATGCCACTGGGGTCGCTATCACAATATCGAAGTTGAAGACGAAGTCACTGCGGTGATGAACTTCAGTAATGGCGCAAGCGCGAGCTTTATTTCATCCACGGGAGAAGCGCCCGGCAGCAATCAACTGTCCTTAGTGGGCGACCTGGGCACTCTTATTTACGACGGCAAAGAATTACAACTTCAGCAACTCTCACAAAGCTGCAAAGAACACTGCCAAAACACAAGTGAAATGTTTTCCATGCCGGAAGTAAACACCACGATAGTGAATTTTGGTGTGCCGCAGAATCAACACGTTCAGCTCATACAAGACTTCGTCGCTGCCATTCAAGATGGCAAGAAACTTACCACCGATGCGGTTCAAGCAAGTAAATCAATCGAGCTGGCCAACGGCATATTGCTATCGGCCTGGACAGAGAAGAAGATTTCTTTTCCACTTAACCGCACGGAATTCAATTCGCATTTTCAAAACAAATACAAAAACTCCAAGTTGCGAGAAAAAGAAAAACTGAATGTCAGCATCGATCTGGATAAGTCATTTCGATAACACATATTTCCGAATAACTCCTTGTTAACACCTAAATGTTAAAACTTACTCGCCAACATTTAATTATTAGCATCAACTGGATCAAACTATGGCTGTAGCTGAAATTACAATATTAAATGCTATTCAAAAAGGCGGGCCCGGCTGGCTACAAGGTGCTATGACACTGGGAGGCGGCAGTGCTGTAACCTCACTCACTGTTGGCGCCGTCTATGGTTACGAGTTCCTGTGGGTGCAGCCGGTTTCGATGCTCATCGGTTGCATCATGTTATTTGCCATCTGCCATCAAACTTTAAGCACTGGCGAAGCCCCCTATCAGGCAATGAAAAAATATGTGTCAGCACCTCTGGCGATGGCCTGGGCACTGGCCGCCCTAGCTTCCAGCGTAATCTTTGGCTTCTCCCATTACCCTTTGGGTGCGGGAATGTTGGAAGAAGCTATATCTGTCAGCCTGCAGTTTAATCTCAATGAAAGCAGTAGCCTAGCGAGAAATCTGTATCTATTAGTACTCGCCGTATTGATCTGGTGTATCTGCGCGTCCATAGTCTGGCGTCATGGTGATGGCGGGAAAGTTATTCGAACCTTCGAGAACGCAATAAAAATAGTAACCGCCTTTGTAGTACTCAGCTTTGCCTGGGTGGTAGTTGAAACTTCTCTCGCCGGCCGAGTGGAATGGGGTCAGGTGTTACTCGGCTATATCCCCACATCAATTCCTCAAGATTTCGCCGGCGTTACCATGATGTTGTCTGCCTTGGGCACGGCAGTAGGTATTAACATGACCTTTGTTTACGGCTATACCTTACTAGATAGAGGCTGGGGCCGGGATGAAAGACGCTTTGCCAGTATCGATGTGGTGTTAGGTCTAGTCTTTCCTTACCTGCTAGTAACCGGATTGATTTCTATCGCTGCAGCCGGAGCAATGTTCGGCGGCGACATGGATATCCAGGGACGTTTAAGCCCAGCCAATGCCAGTCAGATGTTCGTGGACGCAGGCATGGGTGAGCTAGCTGGCAGATTGATTTTCCCACTAGGCATACTCGGCATGGTCATTGGCACACTGGTTATGCACATGCTTACCTGCGGCGCGGTGGCGAGCGAGTTATGGGGCTACCACAGAGGAACAAGAGCATACCGCTTGGCATGCTTGATTCCAACGCCGGCTATCCTCGGCGTATTCCTTTGGACGACGATGGGGCCGTATCTGGTACTGCCCACCTCAGCCATTTGCGGCATGCTAATGCCTATCGCCTACATTGGCTGGTTCTTGCTTAATAACAACGAATCATTTTTAGGCCAGGATCGCCCCACTGGCAGCAAAGCTCGGTTGTTTAATCTGGCGATGCTGCTGTGCATCGTCACCGTGGTGATTAGCGTGCTCTATAGCACGGCGGTCGGTGTAGGTTTAATCGGGTAGAAGATTAATTGGATAGAGGCTGGATTGGGTAATTTACTATGAGCAAAACTGTAAACGTAAGCGACGGCGCCAGCTACGCACCACAATCGATTTCCAAACCGGTAGTAAAGCCTGGTGAGTTTTGCTTTGCCGTAGCCTATATGGATCACGGGCATATTTTCGGTCAGACCAATGGCTTGTTGGAAGCCGGCGGAACCCTGCTGGCAGCCTACGAGCCTTCTGCCGAGAAGCGCGCAGACTTCGTTGCCCGCTATGGCGAGATGGAATTCGCGGACGAATTCTCTCAACTATTGGACGATCCGCGCATTCAGTTAATAGCCAGCGCCGCCATACCTAACCGCCGCAGCGATATAGGACTACAGGTTATGGCTGCCGGTAAAGATTACTTCACCGACAAGTCGCCCTTTACTACGCCCGCGCAATTGGAAGCGGTACGCGAAGCCTGCCAGACTAGCGGTCAAAAATATTGGGTCTACTACGCCGAACGCCTGCACAACGAAGCGGCCTGGCATGCTGGCGAACTGATTAAGGACGGCGCCATCGGCAAAGTTTTACATGTTACTAACCTAGCCCCACATAGGCTTTCTAAAGCAAGCCGTCCGGATTGGTTCTTCGACAAACAACAGTACGGTGGCATCATAACTGACATAGGCTCCCATCAGGTTGAACAGTTTTTAGCCTATAGCGGCTGCACCTCGGCAAAAGTCACCCATGCCAGGGTAGCAAACCTTAACAATCCGGATCGCCCCGACCTGGAAGACTTTGGCGAATTTACTATCGTCGGCGATTCAGGCGCGGCGTTTTATTCTCGAGTGGATTGGTTTACACCGGAAGGCTCTCCAGTGTGGGGCGATGGGCGCTCGTTTATCATCGGCAGCAAAGGCACTCTAGAGGTAAGGAAATACTGCGACGCCGGCCGTAATGCACCCGCATCGCTAATTGTAAAAACCGACAACAACAGCAGTGAAATCATCGACTGTAGTAATAAAATTGCTTACCCCTTCTTCGGGCAGCTCATTCTCGATTGTCTCAATCGCACAGAACAGGCAATGAGCCAGACCCATATCTTTTTAGCAGCAGAACTGAGTATGCAGGCGCAGGCATTAGCAGAGCAGTTAGCCCGTGAGGAGAACAACACATGATTCTGGAACCTTTAGTACAAGTGCCTCGCCTGTATTTGCGTGTCGCGAAACAGGTGGCCAGTTATATTTCCAGCGGTGAACTAAAACCCGGCGATCAACTTCCGTCTGAACGGGACCTGGCAAAAACATTCAACGTCAGCCGCCCCACCATACGCGAAGCTATGATTGCCCTGGAGCTATCCGGGCTCATCCAAGTGCGCACCGGCTCCGGCGTCTACATTACCCAAACCAAACCCGAACTATCACTGGCAGACAAAGGCATCGGCCCCTTCGAAGTATTGGAGCTAAGACGTCTGGTGGAACCCGGCGCCTGCGCATTAGCCGCTGAGCGCATGAAAAAAACCCAACTCGCCAAACTAAAACGTATCCTCGCTGCCATGAAAAAGCGCAGCAACAAACCCTCGCTGCAACAAAGCGACAAGGAGTTCCACATCCTCATCGCCGAATCCACCGAAAATGCAGCTATCGCCGCCACGGTCAATTGGCTGTGGGAACTCCGCGAACACTCGGAACTCAATCGCGTATTCCATGCAAGAATTCTCGAAGAAGGCATCTTCCCCAATGTAGATCAACACGAGCGCGTCCTGAAGGCTCTGGCCAAAGGCGATGCCGTCCTTGCCCAACAAGCTATGTTCGACCATCTAGATCATGCCATAGAAATGGCCGCCACCTATTTCGAACGTTATGACGAAGGATCGACTGTTGAAAATTCTTAATCTGGTTTTTCTTGGTGCGTTTTTGTTGTCGGCATTAGTGCAACTTAATGACCCCGATCCACTGCAATGGATAGTGATTTATTCGGCGATGGTAGTGATTTGTGGGTTGCAGCACTTTGGTCGGCTAAGGTGGTATATCGCTGCAGTGCCAGTGTTGATTTGTGGAGTTTGGATTGCCAGTTTGCTGCCAGCGTTGAATCAGGGGGTGCCATGGGGTGAAGTGCTTGGATCGCTTACAATGCAGAATGATACGGTGGAAGAGGTTCGGGAAATTGGTGGTTTGGTATTAGTTCTGCTGTGGGCTGTGGCCTTATCGATTGTGCCTTATTCCAAAGCTCACAATACACAAAATTCTCCCAAATCTGCAAATGCCGATCAGCAAAACCCATAAAACGATCCCAGTCGTAAGTCATCACGTTTTGCCCGTCAAACCCTAGAATGCCCAATGGCTTTCGCGGATTACCGAAGAATACTTTAGACAATGTGCTCATGATGCACCGTAACGATAAAGAAGGAACAGAAAAAGTACTCCGCGAGAATACGGATGATATAGCCGCGGTACTCACCGAAGGCTTGCACAGCGCGAAGCTAGAGCTGACAAACAGCCCGAAGGCTGTTTGGATTATTGACTCACCCATAGATGGGCCCGGGTCTCGCCCAGCTACTATTAAAGGATTGGAGAAATCAATTTTAAACCCTCCGACCCCTTTAATACTATTTCATCCCTGCAAATCGATCATTCATGATTGATGCAGCCTCATTCATGATTCGGTCCATAAGTTCTTGCACCGAAGGGATGTCATTGATCAAGCCAGCAACCATGCCGCAGGACCAAGCTCCACTATCAACCTCTCCATCCATCATCACTTTTGGATAGACACCGGCAACCTCAGGTGCAATATCCTCAAACTTAATGCCTTTACCTAGAGCTGCTTCTTTTTCCAGCAACCGTTCTACCGCCGTATTGGTAAGCACGCGCTCGGTATTGCGCAGTGGTCGCATGACCAATCGCGTATCGAGCTCGGTGGCTGCAAGCAATGCCTGCTTCACATTGTCATGCACCGGCGCTTCTTTGGTGGCGATAAAGCGCGTACCCATGTTCATTCCTTCAGCGCCCATTGCCAGCGACGCAACCAAGGATCGACCATCGGCCATACCGCCCGATGAAACAAAAGGTATCTCTAATTCATCCGCGGCACGGGGCAACAAAATGAAGTTGGGAATATCATCTTCACCGGGGTGGCCGCCGCATTCAAAGCCATCGACAGAAACCGCGTCACAGCCAATTTCTTGTGCCTTGAGGGCGTGCCGAACTGAAGTACATTTGTGAATAACCTGAATGTTATTCTCTTTCAATATGGGCAACCACTTTTTGGGGTTATTCCCTGCAGTCTCAACTACCTTGATCCCCTTGCTTATGAGAACATCAACGAGCCCCGGATAGTCAGGCGGAGTGAGCGATGGTAGGAATGTAAGGTTTACGCCAAAAGGCTTGTCGGTGAGCGCCTTGCATTTGTCGATCTCGTTACCGAGTTTCTCTGGAGTACCCTGAGTCAACGCCGTTATGATACCTAAGCCACCTGCATTGGATACTGCCGCCGCTAATTCCGCGAAGCCCACATAGTGCATTCCGCCTTGTATGATAGGATGCTCGATTCCCAGCATCTTGGTTATTTTAGTTTTCATGATTTCCAGTCCTGTCAATTAATGTTTTCTAGTAGTGTATTGAATAATTATTTTTCAGTAGCATTCGCGGAAAAGCCCGCCGCAGACTAACCAGGGTCTCATCTAGTTTGGTCGCCGTATTACGCTCGCGTCAATCAACTTATTGCATTCACTCTCGCTATAACCCAACTCGGCAAGTATCTCCAAGCTATGCTGTCCTAGTTTAGGCGCTGGCAATCGTAGAGAGCTTTCTGTCAATTGAAATTGCGCAGCGGGAATAGCTTGACGTACTTCGCCAAAGCCCTCGATATCCTGCCGGTCGACTGTGCCTCCCTCCACTATTTGAGGATGTCCTAATAGTTCCTGTCTGCTTAGAATCGGAGCGCAGGGCACATCGTGAGCATCCAATACTTCTAGCAATTCTCTGGTAAAGCGTTTTGATAATTCGGCACCGGCTATTTCTCGTCTCACTGCTATATTTTGCCGGCGGGCAATAGCGGTGGCGAAGCGCTCGTCGCTGATTAGCTCCGGACGCTGAACAGCGTTACAGAAGCCTTCCCACTCCTTATCAGAGACGGTACTCATGGTGATATAACCATCACTGCTCTCATAGATCAGGTCGATTGAGGAGAATGACTTCTTGTGGTCTGCCTCCTTCTCGGCGAAAGTGAGTCCGCTCATCCCCTCTGGCCAAAAGAAGGCTACAGTCGCATCCAGCATGGACAGCTTGATATGTTGGCCTTCGCCCTTTCTCTCTCGATGAAACAGCGCGCTGGAAATGGCCTGAGCTGCGGTCAAGGCAGAAATTTTATCGGCGATAATGATGCGGAACATACCCGGCCGGCCTGTTTCTCGATTTGCTTGAATATCTGCAGCACCAGAAAGCCCCTGAATAATTGGATCATAAACTCGCTTATGGGCATAGGGACCCTTTTCGCCAAAGCCGCTGATGGAAACAAAAATAATACCTTGGTTGCGTTTTCTAACTACCTCTTCGCCAAAACCCATTCGCTCTATAGCACCCGGGCGGAAATTCTGAAGCAGAACGTCCGTACCATCTATGAGCTTCCAGAGAACTTCCTTGCCAGCATCGCTTTTCAGATCAATCGCGAGTGATTTCTTATTGCGATTGCAGGAATAAAAGGTGGGTGTCACATCATTGTGTTGCTCGCCCAAGAACCGCAACTGCTCGCCATGAGTTGGCTCGACCTTGATGACGTCCGCACCCTGATCGCCTAACATCATAGCGGCCACTGGCCCCGATACCATACTGGTTAAATCTAGTACTTTTATACCCTGTAAAGGCCCCATGGGTTTCACCTTTTAAAGTGTAGCTGTTGATTTGCAATTATTGATCTATAACTGTGGAGTATTTTGAGCCTTTGCTGCTTGATACCCTTCTCTTTCAAGCATCCGCTTCAGATAGCTTTTCAAATTATCGGACAGATGAATACCGCATGACTCAGCCCAGACGAGGCAGGTCGTGAGGAAAATATCGGAAATTCCAAACTTGCTATTCGCTAAAAACTCCTTATCACGCAAGTGCATATCCGCGACAGCGACTTGTTTTTGAAAATACTCTTTAGCCGCAGCGATCGCATTAGGTGCTTCTCCGTAAATGGCCGCCAGTGCTTCGTGGCGTCTCAAAATATACAGGCTCGTCTCATCCAGTTCACCGTAAATGAAACTAAGCCATTCATCTTCCTTCGCCTGCTCTTCAATAGAAGCCGGCGGTGCAATTGTAGCCATTGATCCATAACGATTTACCAAATAACGACTAATCGCGACGCTTTCTGATAGTCGCAAACTACCATCTTCCAGAAAGGGGATTTTTTGCTTTGGGTTCAGCTGTGTATAGCTTTCCGTTTGAGTTTCACCGGATCGTGGGCCGATTGGTTTTAGCGAATAACTCAAGCCCAGCTCTTCCGCGACCCAGATAGGTCGTATTGTGCGGCTTGTACCGGCGCCCCAAAGAATGATGTGTGGCTCGTTCATAGAATCTGGCTTTGTGTTTTCTAATTACTAGGAATATTACAACGTAGAAGGAATCTCGTCAGTTTGTTTCCTAGTCTATTGCTTAATGATTCCACCAGGCCAGGTCTGAGTATGCGCGCAGATCCAATTCGTGAGTCCACACGGAACGGTGTTGCTGATGCAGGTGCAGATAAGTCTCTGCGATTTTTTCTGGCAACATCAAGCCATCGTGTTCCATACCTTTCTCTTCTCTTAGCTGCTGAAATTTTTGAGCACCCAGCATTTTCCCAAGTGTATCAGGAGCATCAACAGATCCATCTATAACCACGTGGGCCACATGAATGCCTTTGCTTGCGTATTCCGCATTTAGTGATTGGCAGAGCATACGCCGTCCACCCAT
>Ga0209632_10001505_pt1 | contig 23491 bp, 16 predicted proteins | sample COG_10_FD_184754 | JGI IMG/M metagenome (GOLD analysis project Ga0209632, IMG submission 184754) | Pelagic Microbial community sample from North Sea - COGITO 998_met_10 (SPAdes) (version 2) | ecosystem: Environmental > Aquatic > Marine > Neritic zone/Coastal water | place: Helgoland, sampling... | reverse complement strand
GCCTGCTCCATTTACAGCATCAATAACAATCTTGAATTTTTTGTTTCTTATTTGATTGAGAGATATACATTTTAAACTAACACATGAAATAATATGTTTCTGAATAGCATTCTTTTCTTCCCAAGCCATACCTGACTCAGAACTAGTTACTGATTCTTCATCCTCATCAACAATTTTAAAAAGTTTTTCACATTCATTGGGGTGAAAAAAAGTACTATCACCTCTAACAAATTTTAGTCCATTCCATTCAATGGGGTTATGACTTGCGGTAACGATAAAGCCACCAATTGCTTCGGTGTTGTGAACCATAAACTGAACTGTTGGTGTTGGAGCAATACCACACTGGACAATAGACCTTCCGAGTCTTATTAATTCAGCAGTCATCGTACTCAGGATTGTATCGCCAGATGGACGGCTGTCCCTTCCTGCAATAATTACACCTTCCGGTAGAAAAGCATGTAATGCTTTAGCATATGCAATGGATAACTTTGGAGTAAGATGTGTTTCTGTTAGACCCCTAACTCCTGAGATACTTCTTATTATCATAATGAATTCAGGTTATTAATTAATCGTTCTAATAGAAAAGCCCTGAAAATCAGGGCTTTTCTTAATATTCCTTTTCAGGAAATTACTTACGTTTTGTTCGGCGTCTCTGCCTACTCGCACGCGGATCGTTCCGCAATGCTTCAATCCTGGCTAACCTTTTAATCCTGCGAACGGTTTTCTTCTTTTCTTCTCGATTTCTATCGCTCGGTTTCTCATAAAAAGCTCTATTCCTCACTTCTCGGAGAACGCCTGCGCGTTCCCACATCTTTTTAAATCGACGTAGAGCTCGTTCGAAAGATTCCTTTTCTCTTACCTGGACTTCAACCACTTAAATCACCTCCAAAGTGTAGTTTGTGGTATATTATAACTAAATAAAATTATCATAAAAGCCGGCGATTTTAATAGATTAATAATTTAGATCCAAGTACTAAACCATTGATATAAATTCTTCAACAGTTAAGGACTCGGGCCTTCTATCAAAACCAATTTTTTCTTTAATTTTATCCGAGATACTCCAACCTTTTAAAGTATTTCTTAACATTTTTCTTCGCTGAGAAAAAGCCGTTGCTACGAGCTTATTAAATTGGATGTATTTTTCATCTTCAATTAATGGTTTTTTCTTTTTTGAAAATCGTACAATTGCGGAATCAACTTTCGGCTTAGGGATAAAGACATCTGGTTTAATTGTAAAACAATATTCAAAATTAAGGTAAGCACTGGTTACAACGGTCAACCGCCCATATGCTTTGGTATTATGCTTTGCAGACAAACGCTCTGCAACTTCTTTCTGCATCATAATGAATGCATCATCCCAAAAATCTAATTGTTCTATTAACCAAAAAATAATTGGGGTGGTAATATTGTAAGGAATATTACCAATTACTCGAACTGGATTTGCAACGGGTAAACTTTCAATGTCTTCCAAAAGAATATCTCCATGCACTAGTGATAAACCTTGTAAAATAGGCCTGTTTTTTAAATGCTCGATTAATAAAGGATCTATCTCAATTGCTGCCATAGCTTTGACATAAGGGAATATACGTTCGGTAAGAGCTCCCTCTCCAGGACCTATTTCAAGTATAGTATCATCCAGAGTTGGGTTAATTGTCCTCGCTATTTTATCTAATAAATTACTGTCCGTAAGAAAATTCTGTCCCCATTTTTTTCTAAAGGGATGACGATTAGATTTCATTAAGTCTAATCTATTCCAAATAGTCGAGATGCATTATCAGAAGTAATTCGAGCAATCGCCTCAATACTCATTTTATGAATATCAGATAACTTTTCAGCGACAAACCTCACCCTCCCTGGCTCGTTTGGCTTTCCTCTGAAAGGTACCGGACTTAAATACGGACAATCTGTCTCTACCAAAATATTTTCTAGTGGTAGTTCAGATGCTACCATTGGTAAATGACTATTTTTAAAAGTTAGGTTACCCGAAAAAGAAATATAATACCCCATTTCAATCAATTTTTTGGCTGTTTCTAAAGTACTGGAAAAACAATGCGCAACACCCAAAACTCCTGGGAATTCAGATAAAATCGAAATTAAATCTGAATCGGCTTCTCTATTATGAAATATGATAGGTAACTTTAATTCTTGGGCTATTTCTATTTGCAGCCTAAATACTTTTTGCTGCTTTTTCTTATCTGATAAATTTCGAAAATAATCCAAACCCATTTCACCGACTGCTATCATCTTTTCCTGATCTAACAAGCGTTTAAGATCTTCTTGAAAACCGTGTGGGACTGCTCCTGCATCGTGAGGATGAATACCTGCTGAAGCCCAAATTGAATCAAAATTATTTGCGAGGTTCAAACATTCTTCGGCGTCTTCAAGATTTGTAGCAACGCAAATAAATCTTTCAACGCCTAAATCTTTAGCTCGCTGTAAAACATTCTTTATATCGTTTTTCAAATCATCATAAAAAAGATGACAATGTGTATCTGTTAGCATTTGCTTATTTATAATTATAAAATGATTCCATAAATTAGTATTTATCACGATCATGAAATTAAATATATTGTTTTTATTCTTAATATTAAAAATCCTAAACTTAGGATAAATGGTTAATTCTAAAAATACTGTCATTATTAATGTAATTACACGGAAAAGTCCTTATCCCTTGATCTGGAGTTTTAATTTTGAACATCAGCTAAGACTAATTTTTCACATTGGCATCTTTTCATAATGAACTTTTTTACACAATCTCTTTTTATCGCTATTCCAATCTTTTCAATACTAATAATAATCGAAATTTTGATAGCTATTAAAAAAGGTTTAAAAATTAATAATCCTACCGATATGATATCTTCATTAAGCTCGGGTATTACAAACACCACCAAAGCTGGATTACAAATAAGCTTTATTTTAATTAGCTACCCTTGGCTAGTCGAGAACTTTACTTTATTCAAGATAGAGCGAATTGGCGTTGCGATCTTCATAGCTTTTTTAATTCAGGATTTCACAGGCTATTGGATGCATCGCTTAAACCATCGAGTAAATATATTTTGGAATAGACATATTATTCACCACAGTAGTGAAGAATTCAATTTATCATGTGCTCTTAGACAATCAATCTCTGAGATGGTTCAATTCAGCGCTATTCTAATGATACCTGCAGCATTTTTAGGAATTTCTCCATTAATTTTTAAAATAATAGGTCCAATTCATTTATTTATGCAATTTTGGTACCATACTAGATTAATTAGTAAAATGGGATGGTTTGAAAAAATTATTATTACTCCATCTCACCATCGAGTCCATCATGCAATTAATCCTGAATATATTGATAAAAATTATGGCCAAATTTTAATTATATGGGATAAACTTTTTGGTACCTATCAAAAAGAGCTTATAAATAAAGAACCCGTTTATGGTATTTTGAATCCGGCAAAGACATGGAACCCATTTATTATTAATTATAAACATTTATGGCAATTATTTTTAGATGCGAGTAGAACGAAAAAAACAAAAGATAAACTTCGAATTTGGTTTATGCCAACAGGTTGGAGGCCAAATGATGTGAAAGAAAAGTATCCACTCATATTTAATAAAAATCCAGCTGAACAAGTAAAATATGAAACTAGAAACTCAAAACTATTTATTATTTGGTCATACTTTCAACTTTCAATTGCTGGTGGTCTAATGCTACACTTTTTCACAATTATATCTACAAAAATGACTTATCCAATGTACTTCTACGGTCTATTTTTAATGGTTCATATTTTCGCATATACATCAGCACTAGATAGAAAAAAATATTCAATCTATGCAGAATCTTTAAAATTTTCTATTCTAGTAATCTTACTTTTTAATGAACAATTTTTTTGGTTTGGTTTAAGCCAGTTTTTTGGATATTTACTAATGTCTTATTGTATTACTTCACTCGCAATAACGTACTATTATTTTTTTAATTCAAAAAATATAAATATTTAAGTTTATTTTAGGCGAGGAAATAAAGGCTCATGATCTTTTATTTTACTACCTGGTAAGAGTCCTCCCCACTTTTCGTCTGTCCCCTTAGCATTAAAAGTCTCCAATAGAGTCTTTGTTCTATTCGGCATTATTGGAGATAACAATACGGCGCTAATTCTAAGCGCTTCAGCAGCTGTATAAAGAACCGTAGCAGCAGCTTTAAGGTCTTTTTTGACAAGCTTCCAGGGCGCATTATCTTCCATGTATTTATTTACATTCCTAACAAACTTCATAATTAATTCAATAGACTCATTTAATTGCATTTTTCTCATCATTTTATCTACAGATTTGTTTAGAACTATTGAATCTCTTTTAATATTTAATTCTGATTCATTCAGCTCTCCAGGGTTAGGTATTTCACCATTATAGTTTTTCTTCATTAATGTTGAAACTCTGCTTAATAGATTACCAAAGTCATTTGCAAGGTCACTATTGTATCTATTAATAAATAATTCCATTGTAAAGTTTGAATCCTGTCCAAGAACCATCTCTCTCATTAAAAAGTATCGTACTGGGTCAACTCCGTAATCATCTATTAAGTCAATCGGGTTAACAACATTACCAATTGACTTACTCATTTTAGAATCACCCATCAACCACCATCCATGAGCAAAAATTGTTTCAGGTAATTCAATACCTGCAGACATTAGTATTGTGGGCCAATAAACAGCATGAGTTGTCAAAATATCTTTCCCGATTAGGTGATAAGAAGCTGGCCAGAATTCTTTGAATTTCTCTTTATTTTCACCATAACCTGGAGCTGTTATATAATTTATTAATGCATCAAACCATACATATGTAACATAGTTATTATCAAATGGAAGTTCTATCCCCCAATCTAATCGAGTCTTTGGCCTTGATATACATAGATCATTAAGTGGTTGACGAAGAAACCCTAAAATCTCATTTTTCCGATGTAATGGCTGTATAAAATTCGGATTGTCTTGAATATACTTAATTAAAGTATTTTGATAATTACTCATCTTGAAAAAATAATTTTTTTCTTTTATATTTTTAATATCACGAAAATTACCAGTTTCAGCTTCTTTTTCAGTGATAAACCTTTCTTCAGATACGGAATAAAGCCCTTCATACTCGGCCTCGTAAATATCACCTGATTTAAATACTTTACTAAGAATTTTTTGGACAACTTTTTTATGACGATTTTCCGTTGTCCTAATAAAGTCATCATTCGAAATGTGTAGTTTCTCCCATAAATCAGTAAACCTTGTAACCATTCCATCGCAATGTTGTTTTGGAGAAACACTATTTTCTTGAGCCGCTTGCTGAACTTTTTGTCCGTGTTCATCAAGTCCCGTTAAAAAAAAGGTTTTTTGACCTTTTTTCCTATGATATCTAGCAAAAACATCTGCTAAAATTGTTGTATAAGCGTGTCCAATATGAGGTTTGTCATTAACATAGTATATTGGTGTCGTTATATAAAATGATTTTTTCATTGATTATTTATGTTTTTTTGTATTTTTAATAAAAAATTTGTTAAAACTAAAGGCATAAAAAGATTTTGCTTTACAGCATTTGTTAGTTCATCAAACTCAGAAATAATCAAAGAATAGTCAGCACAGTCATATAGTCTAATAAATCGTTCCATACCCATTTTTAATTGGGTATGGTGTAAAATATGATCAATATTATTTTGCAACCTATTTGCACCTTGAAACCAGATTTTTATAAGTGTTAGATGAAATGAAAACAGCATAAAATCATCTTTAGCTAATTTCGAATACGTTTGAAAAAACGTCCTCCACTGATCTGGATTTTTATTTATAATAATACTAAGAAGATTATTAATTAAATCAATCAAATCTTCTTTTTTATAAGAATTTAAGAAAGCCGCTTGATGGACATTACCATTACTCAATCCCGTGAAAAAAGAGATGTCCTCTTTATGAATCCTTTTAGAAGAAAACCAAGCATCAATCACTTGATCCTTTAATTTTGGAAAAATAATAGATTGGCACCTTGATAGGATAGTTGGTAATAATAAATTAATTTGATCTGTAACTAGAATAAAAGATGTATTCTCAGGGGGCTCTTCTAATAACTTCAATAAAGCATTTGCTGCCTCACCCTGGCCCATGGAAAGAAGATGTGCATCAAAAATCAATACAATTTTTTTTCCTGAATTTTCAGATTTTAAATAAAGACTCTTTCTAAGTTCTCTAATCGAATTAATTAAAATTCTAGTAGCTCCAGGTACTTTAATCTTCAAAAAGAGATCTACGGATTTTTTATTAATTAACTCGGTAACTATCTCAACATTCTTACCAGATAAAGTATTAACTGAACTTCCGCTTTTCTTAGATGGTGCGGGAAGAGGAAATATTAGTTTTAAATTTTCATGTTGTAATTTTAAAAACCTTGTACATGATGGACAATGATTACATCCATAGCTCGATGGTTTTTTACAATTAAGTAGCTTTGAAAATTCAATAGCTAAATTTTCTTTACCAGACCCTGGAGGTCCTGAAAATATATAGGCATTACTGATTTGGCTTGATAAAGAAATTTTATGTAAACGGTTCCAAACCTTTTCTTGCAAAACACTTTTTATTGAAGTCTCTATCTTTTTCGTAACCATTTTTCTGGATCTAACTTTTGTCCTTTTCCCCAAATTTCAAAATGGAGTTTTGATCCATTGATAGAACCTGAATCACCCATATAAGCGATAACATCTCCATTTCGAATTTCACTATCTACAGTCGCTTGAATATTCGTCACATGGCTATAAACGGTATAAAAACCACCGCCATGGTCAACAATAATAGTTGTACCGTATCCACGTATATAGGTAATTGTCGTAACCACTCCTCCTAGAATTGTTCGTATTGCCGAACCTGGCTGGCCTTTAATATCTATACCCGGGTTTTCTGTTGTTGTTTTTAATTTAGGATTCCACTGACGACCAAACTTTGCAATAATTCTTCCATCAGCTGGCCAAGGAAGTTGTCCTGCTAACGATTTAAAGCTTTTTGTTTTCAGTGCTTCTTGTTGCTGTCGTATTCTGGCTTCCCGTTGAAACCTAGCTTTGTCTTCTAAGACTTGTTTTATAATACTTTCTAATTGCTGGACTCCAGCTTCCTTTTCATTAACATAATTTGCAAGGGCTTTTTTATCGGTTCTAATACGGTTCAGTTCCTTTGCTCTATTTATACGCATATTTCGATAAGAACTCATTTCTTTTTCTTTATCGCGCTTTAGATTAAGGTTATTTCGAAGCATAGCTTCAAGTTCTAACTTTTGCTGGCTAATATCAATTAGTAGTCTTTCAATTTTCTTTGTCATTTTTTTTTCGATATCAGAAATAATTTTAAAATAATGAGTTCTATACATAGCTTGGCGCCAAGTAGTTGAAGAGAAGACTCTCTCTAGATCTGTCAAACGACCTTTGAGATAAGAGTTAACAACTCTTTTTTTATATCTTGCCCTTAGAGACTCTAACTTCTGTTCATTCTCTAAAATATTTCTTTTTAACTGCAAAATTTGTTTTCGTGTTTTTTCTTCCTCATTTTTTAAGGATTGGATCAATTTAGCAGTCAATGAAATTTCTTCATCTATTGATGAAATACGACTTGAAGCAGATCTTTCTCTAGATTCAGCAGATTTTATTTTTGAGCGCAATTGACTAATCTCTGTCTTAAGAGAGTTAATCGCATTATTCTGATATCTTAATTCCTCATCGTAGTCTCGATCATCAGGTTGGCCAATTACAAAAGCAAAAAATAGAAAAAAGAAAATAAATTTAATTGGATATTTCATTCTTTAGAAAATACCGGATTTTTATTTTCATAAATAGAAGAGATTTCTTTAAACATTTTTAAATCTCTTCAATTTTAAATAGTATAAAATTAACAAATGAAAGCTGCAAAGATTTTTTGTTTGTGAAATATATCCATAGTTGCTCTTCAATATTAGTACCACCATTCCCTAGTATCTTCTCATGAGGCTCACCCAATAGCCTTTGGATATCCGGCACTGAAAGTCCTACCTCTAATTTTTCAGTTTTTGCTTTTGCAAGCTCTAATCGTGCATTAATCATTTTACGGTCTATTAAAACTCTAGACTTATAATCATCTAACGACTTTAGTTTATCTTTTAATTGAATTAATAAATCCTCATTTTTTTTGCCTATACCCCCTGATAATTCTCGAGCGAATTCTAATGAGTAAATGGCTAATTGTACTTCATCGAATTCATCTGCTTTTTTAGCAAGATTTGCCATTTGAATTCCCGCTTTATATTGAAGAGCATTTACCTCATATATAAGATCCTTATTCATCGCGAGCCCTTCAGCATACTTCCCCATTGCCTTGCCAATAAAACCATATTCTTGAAACTGCTTCCCTTCTCCTAAAAGAACCCATGATTTAAATCGTCTTATTTCTTTTTGACCCTCAATACTAAACTCAGCAACATGCTTTACAAGGTTGTAAGCTTCAACATATCGATCTTCTTTTAATCTCTTTTCAGCCTCAATCATCCATAACAAAGCAATTTGAGTTATACGCTTACCTAAAATCATTACTATAACAGAATCATTTTTGACCTTTGTAAGAGCATATTGATATAAATCTAAGGCATTCTGCGTTTTACCTTTTTTTTCTAATAAAATACCCTCCTCTAAAATTTGATAAGGTATTTTATACTCTGAATCTTTGATATATTCTTTTGCTCGGTGTCTATTTGAATGAGTGGGGTACTCAGACATAAACTGTTTGAAAATCTTAAGTGATTCTATATAGTCTTTTCTGTAATAGTATGATTTTGCTTTATCTCCACTTGTTTTTTTCCCGCCATAAAATGTTGACAACGTAACGTAGAAACCATAGTTAGATAAATCAAACCTTGTAATTGGTGTCTTATCTAATGGATCATTAATGGTGTGAATCTTCGTGTAAGAATAACGAAAATCTAATCCAACTGTAAATCTACTGTTTTTACCAGGGTCAAGAATAAATCTTATTCCCGCGGAACCTGCAGCAGAAGTTCCCGATCCGGATAAACTTTCATCCCAAATTATTTTATCAGGTGAATAAAATAGAGCCGATGCAATCCCATAAGAATAACGAAAATTTAAATACCAATTATTAAATGGCTGATATTGAAGGTGAGTCGTGGCTAAATACTCTGTTAACTTAGGTGAAAAAAATGCAGTGTCGCTCCAACTCGGATTGGTGTTCCCCCAATCTTTATACGGTACCTGCGCCGGTGAAAAAAGGCTACTAGATCTGTATGTTAATCCGGTCATTACATTCATCCAACTTGTACCAGTTACATAATATGGTATATTTAATAAACCAATATCTATTTCTATAGATGGCCCCCAAATATTTTCTGAACCTTGGCTAATTGCTGTAACATCTGAGTCATATCTAATTTTACCCGGATCATCCTTAAATGACTCTGCGCTAATAGATGAAGCACTGCCTTTTGACTTACCTGTTGCCCCAAGCCCATATCGTATTTCAATTGGAATAAAATTTGTGGCAGATGCAAATTCTCGGGAATAAAACCACTTATTAATCCAGTAGCCATCTTCATACGGAGAGTTTGTATCAAACTTAATTAATCCAAATAAAAATGTTTTATCAGCCTTAGCTTCGGCTTCTTGACCATTTAAAATTGAGATAAAAGTCAGAATTATAAAAATTATAATATTTTTATTAGTAATCATTTTATGTGTAAAATTGGATTAATTCATCAATTCTTACAAGAACAGAGTCTAAAACTAGCTAACTTTTCCATTCCATTTTAAGGAACAATTGAATTGATTATTGCATTATAATTTTATGATTAAAAAAAGAATAATTTTATTTATCATTTTTTGCTCTGTGAGCTACATAAAGACTCAAACTTTCTCTATTGCCCGAATACATTATAATGGAGGAGGAGACTGGTATAGCGATCCTAGTAGCATTCCAAATCTTCTTAATTATTTAGATTTAAATACACCTATTTCAGTATATCCGAATGAAGTCAAAATGAAACTAACGGATGATAAAATATCACAATATCCTTACCTTTATTTAACGGGTCATGGTAATATAAGTTTAACCGAAGATGAAATTATTATACTTCGATCTATTCTATCAAGTGGTGGTTTTTTACATGCTGATGATAACTATGGGATGGATAAATCATTTCGAAGAGAAATGAAGAGAGTCTTCCCAAATAAAGACTTAGTTCCTCTACCAAATGATCATCTAATTTTTAATTCTTATTACAAATTTGAAAATGGGCTTCCAAAAATTCATGAACATGATAATAAGCCCCCCCAAGCACTTGCTCTCTTCGAAGGCGAAAGGATGATTCTATTATACACTTATGAATCTGATTTAGGAGATGGTTGGGAAGACTCAAGTGTTCATAAAGACCCTCAACCATTAAGAGAGTCTGCTTTGAAGATGGGTGTCAATATTATATATTTTTCTCTTATTCAATAATGCAAATAAAAGAACAACTTAAAAAAGCTCAGTTTTTTTTAATTAAGCAAGATTTATTTATTTATTTTTTATGGTTTAGCTTATTTACATCATTAATATTTTTTACAGCTTTACAATTAGAGTCTATTTTCTATTTTTCAACAAAAATAAAATTGATTCTATTCACCTTAATTTTTGTACTTTTTTTTATTCTATTTTTTATTCTATTTTTCCAGTTTTATAGAGCAAAAGAAAATAAAATCACTCGTTATAAGCTTAATATTATTGCTGAAAAGCTTGGCTCTACATCTTTTCCCGACAAACCAGATACAGTATTGAATGCACTGCAGCTTGAATCTGGAACAAAAGAAAATGAATCCAGTGAACTTGCTAAAGCATTTATAAAAAAAATCATTAAAAAAATAAATGATTTAAAAGTTAAAAATGTTTTTACTTCAAAAAAACCATATAAAATTAAAAAATATGTTTTAATTGCTTGGGTTTTTATAACCTTGATTTTTTCATTAACCTATGAACAATCTTCAAATGCTTTTTATCGTTGGAGTAATCCATCTACTTATTATGCGGCGCCAAAACCATTCATCCTCTCCAACCAAACAGGAAACATTCACATTCTAGGGGGTGAAAAATTAAATATTAATATATCCTCTAATATAATTATAAATGACACTGTTAATTTATATTTAGCTCCAATTCAAGTCTCAACTAAAAAACGAGATTCATTAAATCTTCAGTTTTCAGTAGTTCCAAACAGCAAGGGTATTTATTCTTTTTCATTACCTGAATTATTTCAGGATTATTCTTATAAAGCAGTTGTTAAAGCAAAATATTTTTGGGAATCCTGGGAAAAAGTAGAGTCAAATTCGGATACTATTTTCGTGACAGACCGTCCTTCACTTGAAAAATTTCAACTCACCATTATCCCTCCAGATTATTCTGGGTTGCCCAACCAAGTTCAAGAAGGTAACACTGCCGTTATAAAGGGGTTAAAAGGGTCTATTGTCCAAATGAAATTAAGTTCTAATAGGATGTTAGAATCCGCACACCTTTTGATGGATGAAAATAAAGTTAATTTGAACTCTAATTACAATAATGCATCTGGCTATTTTACAATTAATGAAGAAGCTAAGTTTTCAATTAATTTAGTTGATGAACGAGGTATCACAAACCGTGACCCTATATTATACAGCGTAGAAATAATTCCAGATTATGACCCTATTTTAACGATAATACAACCTTCTTCTTTTATTGAACTCGGAGATGATCAAAGTATCCCAATTCAATTAAATATACAGGATGATTATGGTTTCACAAATTTACAGGTTGCATACGAAGTGAGAAAGCCTTCCTATTTAAAATCAGATCCTTATGTGGCTATGTTTAGTCTACCTGACCTTAGTAAAGACTCGCTTGCTCAACAAATAAAGAGCCTTTGGGATCTAGGAGACTTATTTCTTATGCCCGATGATGAAATTCACTTTCATTTTGAACTTACGGATAATGATATAATTTCAGGTCCAAAAAAAACTATTTCAGCCACATTTATTGCCAGAGTTCCTTCATTAGAAATCCTTTATCAAAAAGCTGAGGTTGCAGAAAATGAATTTCTAGATAATATTTCAACAGAGATTGAGGAAGTCGAAGAATTAAAAAAACAATTTGAAATGCTCGAGATGAAAGCTCTAAAAAGTGATGAACTTGAATGGGCAGAACAAAAGTCAATTGAGAATTCATTAGAAAAAGCTAAGGATGAACTTAAAAACTTAGAAAAGATGTCCGAGGCAATAGAAGCCATTACAGAACAGGCAGAAAAGCACAATCTCTTTTCTCCAGAGTTACTTGATAAATTTGAAGAACTTTCTGACTTAATCAATAATATTATTCCTCGGGATATGCTTAAAAATATGTCCGAACTAGAAGAGGCACTTGATGAGATGGATATGAAGTCTATGGAAAAAGCTTTAAATAAATTGGCTGAAAATATGAATGAGATTGAAGATGAACTTGAAAGATATTTAGAAATATTTAAACAGCTTCAGGTAGAACAAAAATTTGATGAATTAAAGAATAGAATGGAACAGCTCTTAAAACAACAAGAATTATTAAGCCAAGATATGGCTGAGAACAAAAATAAAGAGATTCAAGCTATGGCTGAAAGGCTAATTGCTGAAGAGGAACGTAACCTAGAAGAGTTTGAAAATATAAAATCTCTACTTGAAGAAACATCCGAATTAGTAAAGCCATTCAATGAAAAAGTCGCTTCTGATTTGTCGGCACTCTCTGAAAGTGATATTACTGAAGATATTAAGAACTCATTAAATGAAACGAGGAAGAGCCTTTCGAATCAAAACATGAAATCTGCGAAAATATCAAGCCAAAAATCAGTTAATGAAATGCAAGAGATGTTGGAAGAGATGGATAATATTCAAGAAACTTTTCAAAATGAATCAATTTCTGAAATAACTAAAAAATTTGATTCAATAATACAAGACCTTCTATATTTATCTACTCAAGAAGAAAAGTTGAAAAATGATTTGAGTGGAGTTTCTAGGAACTCTCCGCGAATCAAAGAACTAGCGGCCCGCCAGCAACTTCTTCAAGACCAACTACAATCCATAACAAAAAAAATGATTTCCCTATCAAAAGAGACATTTGCAATAACACCCGATATTGGAAGAGCTGTTGGAAAAGCAAGTGCAAATATGAACTCCGCAAAGGAAGAGTTAGTTGGAAGAGACATGCCGAAAGCAAAAAAAAGTCAAAAAAATGCAATGGAGGGATTAAATGAAGCAGCACTAGCTCTTTTTAATAGTATGCAGGAGATGCAGAAATCAGGATCAGCAAACGGCTATGAACAATTTTTAAAAATGATGCAGCAAATGGCTGGTCAACAGCGGTCATTGAATGAACAGGGCATGCAGTTAAATTTGGGTCAAATGGCTGCATCCGCACAAAAAAAAATGATGCAACAGATGCTCTCAAAACAAATGTCTGTTCGTAAATCGCTAGATCAATTAATGAAGGAAATGCAAAATTCTGGTGGAAATAAACTCGGTGATTTAAGTGGTATATCGGACGAGATGGATAAAGTAATCAAAGATTTGAAATTAAATAGATTTGAAAGGCAAACGCAAAAAAGACAACAAAAAATCCTTTCAAGAATGTTAGATAGTCAAACGTCAATGACCCAAAGAGGAAAAAAAGATAAAAGAAAGTCTTCTTCGTCAAAACAAAATAATCTTTTTGAGGGACCTGGTGGCCTTCCCTCAGATATGGGCCAGAGAGAAGATCTCGCTTTAAAAGCTTTAAATAAAGCGGTGAACGCCGGATACTCAAAAAACCATCAAAATATGATTAAACGCTATTTTAATTCACTTACCAGCATTAGAACGGAATTAGAAGATGAAAATTAGGATAATACTTTCAGTTTTTTTATCAGGCGTAAGTTTATTAATAAGTCAAAGTAATTCCTCTTACAATGGAGCTTTAAAAACGGCAAAGATGCTTGAACGGGAAGGAGAAATTGATGCCGCAATCTCTATATACAGAGATATATTAGAAAAAAAGCCAACTCATTATCAATCATTTAGTAGCCTAAAATCTTTGTATCAAAATAATCAAAAATATGAAGAAGGGATTCAGCTCATGAGGGAAAGGCTAGTTAATTCACCTAATGATACTCGAGTGTATCTAGATCTCAGCGAATTTTACTACCTTGACGATCAAAAAGGACTTGCCAAAGCAACATGGTCTAGTGGCTTAGATAAATTTCAGTCAAGTAAAACATATTATCGCCTTTTAATCAGTCTACTTGAAAAATATAGCGATCAAAAAAATATCGATCTTATTCTTACAGAAGGAAGAAAAAACTTTGATAAAGCATTTTTAGCTTATGATTCTGGTCTTTTTCACCAAACAAAAAGGGAATATGATCTAGCAATGGATCAATTTATTCTCCATCTGATATATCAAAAAAAGAATAGCAGTCTTATAGAAAAACGAATTTTAATTATGAGTGATGAAGTCGAAGCTCAGAAAATAATCGAGCAGAAGCTCATATATGCGGCAGAAATAAACCCTGAAAAAATACTTAATATAATGAGTCAATTTTATTTCAAACAGCAAAAATATGAACTTGCAACGAAAGCAAAAGAGAAGTGGACATTATTAGGTAGTCGCGATTTTAAAAGCTGGTTGGAATTTGCTGCTGATTTAAATGAAGAAAATCAATTCAAATATTCAACCTATGCTTATAATTTTATTTTAAATCAAAATTTAAATTCTAAGATCACAGATAAAGCATTAATAGGACTTGCAAAAACAGTTGAAAAACAAATTATCACAATGGATGAAGTGTTTTTGATACCATACTTTTATGATGACAATGTTTTTTTTCAAGATCAATTTATATCCTCAAAAACAATGTCTATTGAAAACTTAAAATCTAGTCTTCAGGTCTACGATTCATTAATAATATCTATAAAAAACCCCGCAATACTTGCTGAGGTATATTTTAGAATTGGTGAAGTTCAATTCAAAGTTTTGCAAGATTTTGACAAGGCGTACAATTTGTTTAATAAAGCATTAAATAATAAACCAGGAATATTACTAAACGAAAAAATTAAATTAAGAATTGCCGATACTTTTATTGCGAAAGGAAATCTAGATAAAGCTAAGTCTTTTCTGAAAGACTTTTACAAAAGTAAACCATCCGTTAAAATAAAAGAAAGAATATTATTAGTACATCTTCTTACAGAAGAGCCAGATTCATCACTTTTGCTCATAAAAGATTTTTTAAAAGAAACTAGCCCAACGAACTCAACTTTTAATGATTTGATGGAACTTAGAACAATTCTGTCAAGATATACTTCTGAAAAAGAGGAGGATAACCTTCCATTACATTATTTTTTAAGGTCAGAATATTTCTTAAGACAGAAAAAAACAGGTAATGCTATAGAGGAGTTAATGTACATTTTAGATAATTATCCGAAATCAAAAATTACTCCTTTGGTAAACCTTCGTTTAAGTCTCTTAAATTATAAAATCGGAAGTCTTGATGAATCACTTAAATTTGCAACCAACTTAGAAGGCTCCGAATATGAAGATCGAGGAGTTATCCTAATCGGGCAAATACATGAGTATAAACTATCTAATATTGAAAAAGCTCTAGAAAATTATATGAAAATCATAAATGAATTCCCTAATTCTATTTACTCAGAACCAATACGTTTTCATATAAGAAAAATTCAAAAGGTGAAAACTATATGATTCGATTTTACCTATTTATTTTTATTATTATTTTAAATTTTTCTTTTTCACAAAAAATTATTATTCCAATGGATCAATCACAAAATGATCATCTAAAAGCATATGGTATAGTATATTCAATTTTAGAAAAAAAAATTAATATTGAATGGCTTTTAAACTATCGAGGTGGTTCTTTTTTAGTCGATTCATATCCTTTCATCCAAAGTGATTGCAAGATTAAAGGCGTTACATTTGAAATGGTAAACTCTAAAAATCTTATACAGATTTATTCAATAATTGATCAAAATAATATGGATATCTCCCTACTTGAAAAAAAGCCGGAGATTGCAATTTATACTCCACCAAATAAACAGCCCTGGGATGATGCTGTTACTTTGGCACTTACATACGCGGAAGTAAAATATGAAACTCTTTGGGATGAAGAAGTCCATATTGGAAAACTTGAGAAATATGACTGGCTTCATCTACATCATGAAGATTTTACAGGCCAATATGGAAAATTTTATCGTAGTCAAAGAAATTCACAATGGTATCGAGATCAGAAAACACAGTATGAACAGCTCGCTACAAGGCTTGGATATTCTAGCGTTCATGAGCAAAAAAAATCAATCGCTCGAAAAATAAAAAACTATGTTGGGAATGGTGGCTTTCTTTTTGCTATGTGCTCTGCGACAGACTCCTATGACATCGCACTAGCAATGGGTAATGCAGATGGTGTTCACTCAGTATTCAATGGTACTAAAATGGATTTATCTATTCAATCTAAATTAGATTTCTCACAAACTTTTGCATTTACTGATTTTAAATTAATACCTGACCCAATGATTTATGAGTTTTCGGATATTGATTTCCCTCCAAGCAATAACCCAATAACTCGTGGAGCTAAAGCTGATTATTTTTCACTATTTGAATTCTCAGCAAAATATGATCCTGTTCCAACAATGCTTACACAGAATCATGTCTCAATAATAAGAGGTTTTATGGGACAAACAACTGGATTTAAAAAAGATAAAATAAAGAGTCATATAGTTATTATGGGGAACGATCCGGCATCTGATCAAGTTAAGTATTTACATGGAAACTTTGGAAATGGAACATTCACATTTTATGGTGGACATGACCCCGAAGACTATCAACATTTTGTTGGGGACCCAACTACAGATCTTTCCCTCCATCGAAATTCACCAGGATATCGGCTTATTTTAAACAATATTCTGTTTCCAGCTGCTAGAAAAAAAGAAAGAAAAACTTAAATAGTAACTATCCATTCTGATAAAAGATTAAAGATTATTAAAAAATTAATAAGTTAAAAACATTGACTATAGTTAAGCCAAGAAAAACTTATTTAGAGCTTAGAATAGATAAATTTAATTTTGATTTGGATAAGAACATTGACTTTCAAAAAAAAATTTTGCTATAATATGTCTTTTTTCTACGTTATTTATCCCTCGACTCGACTTTAACCCTTTCCCATATTTCTTCCATTTCAGCTAGAGTAGAACCCTCTAAGGTTTTTCCTTTTGCTTCTAATTCTTTTTCAATTTTTTTAAACCTATCCGAAAACTTCATATTTGTTTTACGAAGCATATCTTCAGCCGGACATTTTAAAAATCGTGAAAGATTGACAACTGAAAATAAAACGTCTCCTATCTCTTCCTGAATATTATTGGCATCTTTATTGGATATAGCATTTTTTAGTTCTTCTATTTCCTCATCTATTTTAGCCCAAGCACCATCAATATTATCCCAGTCAAACCCAGCATAAGAAGCTTTTTGTTGCAGTCTTTGAGCTCTTGTTAATGCTGGAAGAGCAAGTGGAACACCATCTAGTCTTGACTCACGTTTTTTTTCAGAATGTTTAATCTCTTCCCAATTTTTTTTTACCTCATTTACTCCATTAATTTTTTTATCAGAGAAGACATGAGGATGTCGATGAATAAGTTTTTTATTAAGAGTCTCGATTGAGTCTTCGATACTAAATTTTCCATCCTCATCTGCAATTTGGCATTGTAATGCTATGTGCAATAGAACGTCTCCTAATTCCTCTTGGAAAGTCACCCAATTTTTTTCATCTACACTTTCTAAGACTTCATAAGTCTCCTCTAAAAAATATGGTAGTAAGGACTCGTGGGTTTGCTCTTGGTCCCAAGGACATCCATCAGGTCCACGTAGCTTTTCTACTAGCTCAAGTAATGTAATAAAATTATTTGATGCAATTTGCTTATTCATCTAATCCTCAAAAATATTTTCATGCTTAAAAAGTTTTAAAACTTTATTTTCCATTGTGGTCATTTCTAATTTTTCTAATTTTGTTCTATCATCAAATCCAATTAAGTGCAAACAACCATGCACAATAAGCCTCAAGATTTCTTTATCATATGTTTCTTTATATAGCTTTGCATTTTCTTTAGCTCTAGGAAGACTTATATAAATCTCTCCTTCAATTTCTGGTAATTCATAATCGTTTAGACGAAAAGCAATTACATCTGTTAATTGATCTTTTTGAAAAAATTCTTTTTTTAATTTTGTGAGGAGGCTATCATTTCCAAAGATTATAGTAATATCACTTTTTTTAAAATTATGATTATTCAACGTAAGTAAAACAAGTTCAGAAACTATTCCATTATTAGGAGGCTCTAATACCGGATCACAATCGATAGAGACTTTAATCATTTAGACTAATATTATTTTTTTGGTTCATCCGGATACTCTATTCTAATATGGTATATGCCTCTTAAAACGGGTAGCATACCTGTTGTACCATCAACAGATCCTTTGATTTTATTTAATTCACTCAAGGTAAGTGGGCATTCATCCAACTGACCATCTTCTATTCTTTGATTTATTATTTTATTAATCATTGTTTCAATTTTAAAAATATCTGGATTTTTTATAGAACGTACTGCCGCTTCAATTGCCTCACAAATCATTAAAATACCTGTTTCTTTTGTATTCGGCTTTGGCCCCGGGTATCTAAATGCTGACTCTTCAACTTTACCACCATTTACCTCCGCATCTTTCAATGCCATACGGTAAAAATATTCAACACGAGTGGTTCCATGATGCATTGGTATGAAGTCTGAAACAATTTTAGGCAGCCCATATTGGCTTGCTAATTGAAGACCTTCATTTACATGTGATCTTATTATTTTAGCACTCATCGTGTGAGTTATTTTATCATGCTTATTATCGCCGCTAAATTGATTTTCGATAAAGTATTCCGACTTTGCCATTTTACCAATATCGTGGTAATAAGCTCCAACTCGACAAAGCAAAGCATGTGCTCCTATAGCATTTGCACATGCCTCCGCAAGATTCCCAACAACGAGACTATGATTAAATGTTCCATTGGTCTCTCTCTGAGAACGTTTTAATAGTGGGTGATCGTAATCAAGTAATTCAATCAGAGTCAGGTTTGTGGTTACTTCAAATAATAGTTCAAAAAGACCAATCAATCCGTACGTAAGGATCGGGGCAAGTATGCTATTTAAGGTTAAAAACTGAATATCTCTTAAAATTATTTCCCAACTATGCTCTTTGAATAAGCCAAGACCTACGATAACAAAAATACTAGCAGCAATTAAAGCAAACATCGTTGTAAAAAGCTGGCTTCTTTTGCGAAGTTCTCTAATATTATAAACAGCGACTGTTGCGGTAAAAAGGGAAACAATGACCAAGTCTATATTCTGCCCCATCATTAGTCCCATCATAATAGCCAGAGATGTAGTCGCCATAAATCCAATTCGAGAATCAAATAAAATAGTTAAAGACATTGCTCCAACGGTAACTGGAATTAAAAACTCAGACCACTCTAATTGTATCACAACGATATTTGCAAATCCCATTTGTAATAAAAATATTATTGAAATTAGTAGAACCATCTTCCAGTCTTGAAAAATTGAAACACGATAAACCACAAGGAAGGCAAAAAAGAGAGATATAATTACGGAAAGAAGCATCACCCTTCCTAAAAAGCTACCAAAAAGTTTATACAGACCTGAACCCTGCTGCTCTCTTGAAACAAAAGAGGCCAGTGAATTAAGCTTAGATAAGACGTCATCTGTTATGCGGATGTTTGCATCTACTATTAATTCATTTTTAAGGATGACCCCATGACTTCTTGGAACTTTAGACAAGCTCTCTTCTTGTCTTTTTTTGGTTAATTGTACATCATAAAGAAAGTTAGGCTTCATAAACTCTACAATAATATCATATCCAATTACCCGGAAAACATCCTCTTCTTTGGAGGAGGCTAATAGTTCTTTTCTGGCTTTAATCCAGGCCAATTGTAAATCATTAAAATCATTTGGGGGTGCTAAATCAGGGTAGTCACCTTGGATAATCATCACCTCTTTGCTTGTGATTTCATCAATAGAAATATCGTAGATCCCTTCTGTCCATCGATTCCGGCAGATTTGAGAAACGAGTTCTTTATTTAACTTTATATCTTTTAAACTTTTCGGATCTACATTTGTGACTATATAAGAAAGCCAATCTTTTTTTTCTGAAACGAAGGGAAAGCGTTGGGAAAAATCTGTTTTCAAGAATAAAAGGTTTGTACTGTCAGTAATATATTCTGAACGGGCTTTTTCATACTGCTTATGATATCTACGTTCATAGACTAATCTTTTGGATACATCTAACCTCCAGTTTGCTGACCTTAATTTTTCAATATCTAAAAAGAAGTTTTCTAACGCAACAGACTGTTTGGAGACAATTTGATCGCTGCGATTAAATATATAAGGAACGGACTTTTTCCGTTCTTCCAGATCAAGCTCTAACTTTTCTTCTGATTTTAAAATTGGGAAAGTAAAAGGCGCAATAATTGGGCTTCTTGTCACGTCGTTTATTTGATAGGAATATTTTAAGGATTTTCCTTTGGGGAATAAGAATCCAATCAAAATGATAAGACCAAAAATAATAGAGTATTGAATCCAATATTTATCTAATAATAAATACTTTCCTATAGAACTCAATAATCTATTTTTTTTCATTAAACCTGTAAATCTTTTAATATTGATCTTAAAATAATGAGGCGCTGTATTTCACTTGTACCTTCGCCTATCTCAAGAATCTTAGCATCCCTGAAAAACCTTTCTACATCGTAATCTTTTACATATCCGTATCCACCGAGTACCTGTATAGCATCCGTTGTCACTTCCATTGCCGTTTCACTTGCAAAGAGCTTCGCCATTGCCGCCTCTTTCGTTATATCATATCCATTATCTTTCATCCAAGCAGCGTTATAAACAAGTAACTTCGATGCTTCAATCTTTGTTGCCATGTCAGCCAAACTAAAACCAACTGACTGAAATTTATTAATCTGCTTACCAAAAGCCTCTCTTTCGTTTGAATACTTAAGCGCGATCTCATATGCACCTTGTGCAGTACCAATCGACAAAGCTCCAATAGAAACTCTTCCAGAGGTAAGAGTCTTCATAAATGTTTTAAAACCATCTGATGGAGAACCTAGCATTGCATCGGCTGGAATTTTCATATCTTTAAAAAATAGTTGTCGAGTGTCACTTGCTTTCCAACCCATTTTTTTTTCTTTTTCTCCAATCTCAAGCCCTGGTGTATCTGTCGGTATTATAAAAGCTGCAATCCCAACATTTTTGTCACCTTCGATTACTTGAGAAGTAAAAGAAAGAACCTGTGCTTCACCTGCATTTGTGATAAAGATTTTACCCCCGTTTACGATATAATCATTCCCGCTGCGAACCGCTTTTGTTTTTGTAGCACCAGCATCACTTCCTGCTTGTGGCTCAGTAAGGCCAAATGCACCTAGCGTATTTCCAGATGCTAGTCCAGGGAGATATCTTTGCCTTTGTTCCTCCGTGCCGAACAATAAAACGGGTAATGTTCCCAGTGATGTATGTGCTGCCATTGTAATGGCAACAGAAGCATCTACTCTTGCAAGTTCAATAATTGCTGTTGCAAAGGAGACCATATCTAGCCCCGCTCCTCCATATTTTTCAGGAACATTAATTCCCATTATTCCCAACTTTCCCATTTTTTTAACTAATTCTCTTGGGAAGGTACCTGTTGCATCAAGTTCTCTTGCAACCGGTGCTATTTCTGTCTCTGCAAATTTGCGAACCATATCGCGTATCATGTAATGCTCTTGTGTGAAAAATAATTTATTCATATTTATTAATAATAACTTTATTGTTGGTTAATAACAAAACTTACAAATTCTATTTAGTTAATCAGAGAGCCGAATATCCTGCGCATTAAATTGGAGAGATTTTTCACCTTTCCAAAAGTTAATTTCAGGAAAACCGGCAATATCAATTAGCTTACCTAGGATGAGGTCCCCATATGATTCAGCCAAACCAAAAGCGACAACATTTAGGTTTTTATGATTTTGTTTTACCTGAAAACGTAGATGGCTTCCATTCCCGATTATCAACGGGTTTCCAATAATTTCGAGTCTTTTTAAAGCAAATTTTGGTACAGGATTCCCTGATCCAAATGGGGCTAAACATTGAATTATCTTAACAAATGCATAGTCAATTTCTGAAAGATTCAAACAACCATCCAATTTTAATTCTCTACTTACATTATTAAAGGAGATTTGATCTGTATGTTTTAGTAGTGAGTTTTTAAATGAGTTAAATTTATTTTTATGTAAAGTAAAACCTGCTGCTTGTGGATGCCCGCCGAAAGAGATTAAATGATCTTTCACTTTAGATAAAGCGTCATAGATATTAAAACCATTAAGACTGCGAGCCGAACCATTACCATTACCATCCGGATCAAATGTAACAATGATAGTCGGTCGCTTAAACTTCAATTTTATTCTTGCTGCTATTATTCCAATAACTCCAGGGTGCCACCCATCTGCTTCCATAAGAATGACTTTATTATTATCGCTAATAGTCGTCGCTCTTTTTACAGCCTCGATCATGACTTGACTCTGAATCACTTGACGCTTTTTATTTTCTTCGTCCAATACATTTATAATTTTTGAACCTTCATTCATATCATTTGTCATCAATAATTTAACAACCAGGTTTGCATCACCTAGTCTGCCAGCTGCGTTTATCAATGGAGATATCTGAAAATTAATTTTTGAAACCGATAAAGTCATGGGTTCCTTAACATTACCAGCTTTTAACAGTAATTGCATGCCAAGTCGCTTACTTTTTTGCATAGATCGAAGACCATAGTAAACAATGACTCTATTCTCACTTTCTAGAGGTACTAGGTCAGCAGATGTTCCTAGAGCGGCAATATCTATAAAGTCTTGTGCTGAAAATCGTTTTTCATTAAGCCTCTCAATAAGCGCTGAGATTAATTTAAAAGCAAGACCACTTCCGCATAAATTTTTAAATGGATATTCACAATCATTCTGTTTGGGATTTAAAATAGCATAAGCGTTTGGCAATTTATCACTAGGTATATGGTGGTCTGTGATAATGACATCTAAACTCAAATCATTTGCACTCTTTATTTCTTTTATATCATTGATCCCACAATCGCAGGTGATTAGTAGGTCTGCTTTAGAATTAACTGCAGTTTCTAATGCTTCATGAGATAAACCATGTCCTTCTCTCTTACGATTTGGAATATAGGGTACGACTTTCCCTCCTAACTTTGAGATTCCAAGGCTAAGTAAAGATGCGGCAGATGTACCATCCACATCATAATCGCCTAAAATAAAAATAGGAATATCTTTTTTAATATTCTGAATTATTCGAGATACTGCAATATCCATACCTTTCATCAAAAAAGGG
>Ga0209632_10001504_pt1 | contig 23495 bp, 18 predicted proteins | sample COG_10_FD_184754 | JGI IMG/M metagenome (GOLD analysis project Ga0209632, IMG submission 184754) | Pelagic Microbial community sample from North Sea - COGITO 998_met_10 (SPAdes) (version 2) | ecosystem: Environmental > Aquatic > Marine > Neritic zone/Coastal water | place: Helgoland, sampling... | reverse complement strand
TTAAAACATTATACCTAACTATAAACGATGATGTAACGTCACCAATTACATTAGAGCTACTACTAGATGATTATTGTTTAGAGACTTATTGGAATGTTAAAGACAGTCAAGATTCTGTCTGGTACAGTGGACAAAATTACAACTGTAATCCAAGTGGAGGAGGAACTCAAGCCAATATAATTATCAATAAAAAAATGTATCTAGATCCTAACGATTGTTATACTTTTGAACTTGGAGATGTTTATGGGGATGGTTTAGGAGCTTCATTCTGGGGAGGAGTCGATGGAAGTTGGCTTATTAAAGATTTTAATAATTTAGTAATTGGTCAAGGCCAAGGAGATTTTGGATTTATTGTTGAGTACAGCTTTTTGGTAGGTCAATCCTTTGTTACCAATGTTATAGAAAATGAAGATTTAAAACCTGTTATTTCTATCTACCCAAACCCAACAAATGAAAATATTACAATTAGCATAGAAAACTTTAATGGAAATATCCAAACTGAGGTTTACGATTTAATTGGTCATAGACTTCAAAACACAAATAAAACTACCATTAACTTACGAGATTATGCAAGAGGAATTTACCTTCTTAAAGTAGCTTATGGTGATAGAGTTGAAGAAGTAAAAGTGATTAAGGAATAATTTAACACAAATAACTCCGATCGATTCATCAGTTTTTTACATTATGAATTATGGAAAAATAATTAAAAAATATTTAGGTATAGTTGGTTTTATTCTTGCATTTATTGGATTAACCATCTATTCTTTATACAAATTCTATGGTAAAGAAGTTGAGCCACTTGGTGAAATATTTTTCTTCGTATGGATTGCTACATGGACTATTAGTAGTGAAATAAAGAAAAACCTAAAAAGTGGTGGGTATATACAGTCTCAATATTATCGCCTGCAGCAATTAATACTACGCTTTTTATTTATTCATAAATACGGCGGAAAGTGGAAGGGATAAAAGTAGCTTACTTTGTTGTTTTTAACTAAAATAATCTTTAAAATCAGTCAATCTCGACTCCAAATATTACGATATCGTCAACCTGCTCATAATTCCCCATCCATTCTGCTAGTCTTTCTTCTAGTTTTCTTTTTTGATTTTCCATGGATTCATTTACAGTTTCAACTAATAATTCTTTGAACTTTTTATACATAAACTTCTTTCCTCTTTCTCCTCCAAATTGATCTGGATATCCATCGGAAAATGCATATACTTTATCACCTTTAATCAAGTCTATTTCAAAATTTTCGTAGTTATGTTCTTCATGGTTAAAAGAACCAATAGCAAATTTATTTGTTTTATAAATTTCTAACTCTCCATCTCTTATAAGGTAAACTGGATTATTTGCTCCAGCAAATCTAAGTTTCATTTCCTTACTATTTATTGAGCAGAGTGTGATATCCATCCCGTCCCTAATAGAATCATCAGCACTTTTGTTTAAAGCCTCATTTGCATATCTATTAAGGTCATCTAAAATTAGGCCTGGCTTTGACAATTTATGCTCCTTAAAAGCACTATTTAAACCGTTAGCCCCCACTAAGCTCATAAAAGCACCTGGGACACCATGACCGGTACAATCAACTGCTGCAAACATAAATTCATTTTTTTGTTTCCCTATCCAGTAAAAGTCTCCTGAAACAATATCTTTTGGTTTAAATAACACAAATGAAGAAGGAAAATATTTTTTTATTTGTTTTTCAGGGGGAAGTATAGAGTCTTGTAATCTTTTAGCATATCTAATACTGGCAGTAACATCTGTATAAAGCTCTTCAATTTCAGCTTTTTGTTTCACGACCTCTTCAGTTCTTTCTTTAACTTTTTGCTCTAAAATTCTCTCCGTTTCAGCTAATTCATCCTTCATTTTTAGAAGTGCGTGGCCTAATACGTCTTCATCACTAAGAGGTTGATATTTATAATCAAAATTACTTTGTCCGATTTCATGAGCAAATTGGGTTGTTTCTGTCAACCCCGTAACTAAGCTATTCATAGCCTCAGACATTTCTCCAATTTCATCATTGCTAGGTTCAATTTGATTTTTTGGGAAAATTCCTTTGCCTAATCCTAACAGAATTACTTTAAGACTCTGTACTGGTTTTGTAATACTAAGGGTTGTAAAAATTGCAATAAGAATTGTCCCAAGAACAATAATTATAGAAAAAAATATGATGCTATTTATTAAATTTGCAAATCTATTATTAGTCTCTATTTGTTGTTTATCCGCAATTTTTGTTCTAATCTGAGACAAATCACTGATAGACTTAAGAATAAATTCATAATTTGCGCTTATTTCTTCAAACATAAATTGAGCATTAAATGCTAATGCTTCATCTTGGTAACTATCTATATTAATAAATACCTCTCTTACTTCAAAGTTATATGATTCAATTAAAGCAAAAACATCTGAATAAATATCATTAAATTCTTCCAACCCTCCTTCTGAAGAAATCCATAAAGAAGATAATTCTTTAATTGTTTCTAAATCATATAAGATTGTTGAGTCAAGTAAAACTTCTGCTTCTAATTTAAATTGGTCATCCGGCCTAGTTTCTTCAATAACCCATTTTTGCATATAGGTTTGAGTTTTTGCTAAGTCATCTTTAAGTTGATTAATTACAAAAAGAGAGGGTTGATCAATTTTTAAAAACTTGTCATTAGATTTAATGGCAACATTAACAACGGAAAATGTATATAAAAAGACAAATAGTAATAATATTACAACTACACTAAATCCTCCACCAATTTTTTTTCCAACTGTAAATCTCAAAATTTTCTAGTTATTTTCATTCGCTGGATTAGCAGACTCCAGATCTTTAAGGATATTCATATACTCTACATGTTTTTCCATGTCGTTTAAACTGTAATATACAGCTGCAATTCCTTGAACTATCGAAACTTCCTTCGGCTTCATTTCATAAACTTTCTTTAAATAAGGAAGAGATTTAGAAAAATAATTAACAGCTTGCTCTTGCATTAAAATAACCATTTCTAAATCCGCATCAATATCTAGTTCTTCCATAATAATGTCTACTCCTAAATTGTGGAACATAATCCCTAAATTATAATTAGCAGAATATTGATTAGGCTCAATATTAAGAGATTTATTAAAATAACTAATACAAGAATCTAATAAGTCTTTGTTAGCGTGCTTATCCTTTTCGTAGCTCATTTTAAATAACATTCCAATTCCGTAATAAAAGTCAACATCTTTTTCTGCGAAATCATAGTCAGGGTGAGCAATTCTTTTTAATCTTTTATATTTATTATAATACGAGACTGCATCTTCTCGATTATTTACAGCAAACTTCTGAAGAATGGTAACTGCGTCATTATAGTATTTGGTTGAAATATAGTCTAACGCTTTGGTATTTCTTTCAAAATATTGATTCTCCACATCTAAATTCATAGATTTTATAAAACAATCTGCAGCTTTTAATTTTGTCTCAGATCCATTTTCCTTATTTTCTACATATTTAAAAATATCAAGGTTAATAAAGCCGCAAACATGCCAGAAATAAGAATCATCATTTTGGTCTGGGCACTGAGATAATACAGTGTCAATATAACCTATTGCATTTACATAATTTTTAGACTGATATTTTTGAAGCAAAAGCATTTTCTCAGGACAGTACTTAGCTTGTGAAAATGATGTCAAAAATATACTTAGCATCAAGAATAAGGACAATATTTTATTTAATCCATTCATATTATTGAATAAGCTAATTTAGTTAAGGTTTGGCCAATCTTAAAATCATTTTTTTCTAATACAGATTTATTAAGTTGAAATTTAAGTCTGCTTTGAACGTAAACAAAATTAATCATGTTTCCGCTTGAATTAGAAATATCTTTTAACTCAGTAACGAGAAGAGTTTTTTCATTCAAAACTTTCTTGACATTTGAAATTACGTTTGATTTTTCTTCACTGACAAATAGTAAGTGACAGTCGGTAATATCTGATGTTGATTCATAAAAATCAAATACAATATTTTGACTACCCGTCATCTTCCCTTTAAAATTAGTGTTAAGTTGATTATATAAGTCTTTACTACCATATATTCCAATGGTAAAATCTCCAGTAGTATGTGCGGTTGGCCAATAAACTTTTTTAGCAAATGAGTAAAGATAAATACCCTGTAATTTCATTCGAGCTGCTTTTCCAGCGTCTTGAGAGTAAAACATAATGCTCGGGAATAGCATTAAAATACTTACTATAAATGATATATGTTTTTTGTTCCCCAACTATTAATAAATATACTTCAAAATTAGCAAAGAATATTAGACTCTACAAATTTAATAATGTTTGATTTTGTTTTTCATGTATTTATCTCTGCTTTTGAAAGCTTTATTTCTAAGATTAACCTTATCATATCTGTTTCGAGCTGCCATCTTTCTATGCTCCATTGTAAAGCTATCTTTATCTACACCACTTTGCTTATAGTTTACTTTCCCAAGCCTCTTAAAAGGGTCATCATATAATCCAATTAGACCATTGTTTTTTTTAACATTAGAAAAAGAATCTTTTTGTTTTTTTGACAAGTAAGATTTAGCTGAATATAGAAGTCCTCTTTTATTGTTTTTTTTTATTTTATTGCTGCTTTTTTTTACAGTAAAAGGGTCTCTATATTGGGAAATGATATTTTGTTTTCCCAAGAAAAAAAACAAAAAAAACATGAATATGTAAAATATTCTTGAACTCATGTTAAGAAATTATAGTTGCTCTTCTTGTGGCATTTCTTTTACGAAATCTCTATCAAAAAGATACAGCCCCGCCTTATCTTTCCCTATCATATTTAATTTATCAATAATAGTTCTTGCCAAAGCTTCTTCCTCAAGCTGTTCGGCAACATACCACTGCATAAAATTATGTGTTGTAAAGTCTCTTTCATCTAAGCATAGTCCTACAATATTATTAATGCTTTCCGTAACATTTAATTCATGTTCTAATAAAGATTCAAATACGTGAGTCAATGATTTAAAAGTTTCCGGGGGTTGTATTAAAGCAGGAATTAATGCATTACCGCCTCTTTCGTTTATGAATTTTACTAGTTTTAACATGTGTTGTCTTTCCTCATCGCTGTGTTGGTATAGGAAAGATGAGGAGCCACTTAACCCTTTAGTTTCAGTCCATGAAGCCATAGATAAATAAAATTGTGAAGATGAAGCTTCTAATTCTATTTGCTTATTTAAAGCTTTTTCAATTACAGGTTTTAACATATTAATATTTTACACAAATATAAGCCTTTTAAACTATTTAAAAAAGAGCTTTAAATAAAGTGCTTCTAACCAAGGATCACATACATAAATTTACAATTCTAACTTGGATTAAAATTTATTTATACTTTTAACGAATTATGGTACTATTTACAAAAAGTATTAGACATTTATTTTTTTTGGTTTTAATTACTAATGCTTTGGTACTAGAAACATTTTCCCAAACTGTTATTAATGGTAAAATTCTTGATCAAGAAACTAATGAAGAGTTAATTGGCGCTTCGGTTAAAATTATAAATTCAAACTATGGTTGTATTACTGACTTTAATGGCGGGTTCATCATTAAAACAAATACTCCTTTGCCCTTCAATATTGAAGTTTCTTACATTGGCTATGAGTCTAAAACTATTAATTTAAATAGTGCTAAATTTCTAAAAATCAACTTAGAAAGTAAAGATTTACAGCTTAAGGCTGTTGAAGTTATAAGCGGTATTAGTAAAAAACTTAAAGAATCTCCTTTAAGTATCGAAACTATGGATATTAACGACATCAAGCAAACCTCAGCAACCAACTTTTATGAGGGACTTAGCCATATGAAAGGGGTAGATATGACCTCTGCTAGTTTAGGTTTTAGAGTTATTAATACTAGAGGATTTAACAGTACTTCTCCAGTAAGATCGTTACAAATAATAGATGGTGTTGACAACGCTTCACCTGGATTAAATTTTGCTTTAGGAAATTTTTTAGGTGCTTCCGAATTAGATTTAATGAAAGTAGAAATAATTTCAGGTGCTAGCTCTGCTTTTTACGGTCCCAATGCTTTTAATGGGGTAATAAGTATGGAAACCAAAAACCCTTTTTTATTTCCTGGTTTTTCAGCATCGGTAAAATTGGGGGAGCGAAACTTAAACGAATATGCCGTTAGATATGCCAAAGTTTTAAAGGATAAAAAAGGAAAAGATAGGTTTGCATATAAGTTAAACTTTTTCTATATGAATGCTAACGATTGGGAGGCAATTAACAGTAATAGTGTAGAAGGTCTTGACACAGATGAAAGTAATCCTGGAGGATATGATGCAGTAAATAGATATGGAGATGAAAACCTTTCTCCACTTCAAAATAATACACTTTTCACTGCAAATGGTGAAATTGATTTAGACAGTAGATGGAAATATCCTGGGTTAGGAATATATCATAGAACAGGATATTGGGAAAAAGATATAGTAGACTACAAAACTGAAAACTTAAAAGCTGCTGCTAGTTTTCATTATAAAATAAAAGAGGATTTAGAAATTTCATTGTCTAGCAATTTTGGAACAGGAACTACTGTTTACCAAGGTGACAACCGTTTTAGCTTAAAAGACATACTTTTTTTTCAAAATAAGATAGAGTTAAAGAAAGAAAATAATTTTTTTATTAGAGCCTATTCTACTCATGAAGATGCAGGAAATAGTTATGATGCTGTTTTAACTTCTTTCATAATGCAAGATGCCGCTGCAGAGAATGGAAGGTGGTCAGAACTTTATCAAAATAGTTGGCAAAAGTACGGATTTGTCGACAAAGTAAGAGCCTTAGATCCGAATGTGCAATGGATGCCAGCATTTGGGGTGCCCGTAGATTTTCAAGGAATGGAAAATGTTTATGCACTTTTTAATGACTCATTAGCAAAATGGCACGAAGAATGTGCAGCTTTTGCAAATAGTCAATGGAATCAAACTGCCCCAACAACTCTTGATTTTTTTGAGCCAGGAACAGCAAGATTTGATTCTCTTAAAAACGAAGTTGTTTCAGGAGCCTCTTTTGTTGACGGCGGTTCAAAAATTGTTGATAAATCTTCTCTATATCATTTTCATGCTGAAAAAATTTTTAATTCCGATTTTGGGAAAATAACTGTAGGCGGGAACAGCAGAGTTTACACTCCAAAATCTAATGGCTCCTTATTTAGTGATACTAACAATATAAAAATTGTCAATGTTGAAGGGGGTATTTATGGTGGGTTAGAAAAAAAATTATTGTCTGATCAGTTAATTTTTAAAAGTTCATTAAGGGTTGATAAAAATCAAAATTTTGATTTATTACCCAGCACATCATTTTCATTTATTTATAATGCAAATGAAAAAACTACATTAAGAACTACTTTTACATCGGCAATTAGAAATCCAACATTACTTGACCAGTACATGTATTACAATGTAGGAAGAGCCATTTTAGTTGGGAATATTACCGGATATGACTCTTTAGTCACTCCAGACAGTTATATTGACTTTTTAATTAATGAAAAGGACGCAAGTAAATTAAATTATTTTAATGTGGATGCTATAAGTCCAGAACAAGTTAAAACTTTTGAATTTGGAGTACGAAGTAATATTAAGAAATCTATTTATGTTGATTTTAACTATTACTACAGCTGGTATAGAGATTTTATTGGCTATTTAAACGGTATTTCAGGGAGCTTAGATTACGCTACAAACTTAAATGGAGATACTTTAAATAAAGAATTTAATAATTTTCAAGCATTTAGAATTGCTACCAATTCCAGAGAAATTATTACTACCCAAGGTGCTGCAATTGGTATAAATTATTATTTAAATGAAAATATTGAGCTTAACGGAAACTACTCATGGAATATTTTAAACAAAAAAAGTGACGACCCAATAATTCCTTCTTACAATACCCCTAGGCATAAGTATAATATTGGTATAACGGGAAGAAATATTAATCTGAAAATTGCAAAAATCAAAAATATTGGTTTTAATATAAATTACAAATGGATAGAGGGATTCCTATTTGAGGGTTCACCACAATTTACAGGCAATATTCCAACATATGGGTTGTTAGATATTCAAATAAATAAAACTTTTACTAAACAAAATTTAACATTAAAATTTGGTTCTTCTAATGCCCTAAACAATAAAGTAATACAAGTTTATGGTGGTCCTTTTGTAGGTAGAATGACCTATTTTTCTTTAACTTTTGACTTGAAAGACAGCTAAAATTACAACATAGTAAATAAATTTACGTAAGTTTGACTATAAATTTAAAAATTAACCTATGAAAAAATTAATTACTTTTTTAATACCTTGTGTATTAACTTTTAACATTAGCCTTGCTCAAAACGACAGGTACTTTGACGAGGTTTTTGACAGTGTCACACTAACTAGTGATATACAATACGCTACTAACATGTCTGTTGTATTAAGTGCAGTAGGATTAGGTCCAACTTTACCAACAGGAGGTCATCCCTTGGCTCCGCCTTTAGCCTTTGACTTTTATGAGCCTTACGGAGATTCGTTAACTGAAAGACCATTGTTAGTGTACTTACATACTGGTACTTTTGCACCAATAATTCTAAATAATAATCCAACAGGAAGTAGAAATGATTATGCAACAAAAACTATGTGCGAGCGTTTTGCTAAAAGAGGTTATGCTGTAGCGAATGTTGAGTATAGATTAGGCTGGAATGGTGGTGCAGGCGGTAGTCTTGCTGCAAATTCTATTAGTTTAATAACCGCTGTTTACCGCGCAATACAAGATACTAAAGCTGCTGTAAGATTTTTCTACAGAGACGCTAAAGACAGTAGCAATACTTATAAAATTGATACTAATAAAATTGCTTTAGTAGGCCAGGGTTCTGGGGGATGGGTTGCATTAGGATACGCTTCTGTAAATGATACTTCAGATATAAGACTTGGAAAATTTTTATCTCCACAAGGAGATATGCTTATTGATTTAGATTCAATAGGTGATTGGGATGGATATGGTGGTCATCCAAGCCAAAACATGGAAAATAATGCTGGGTACTCTAGTAAAATTCAGATGGTTTGCAGCATGGGCGGCGGAATGGGTGCCCTCGATTGGTTATCTCAAGGTGAAGTACCAATTGCAGCAGTACATTCTCATACTGATGGTGTTGCTATATATACTACAGGAGATGTAAATGTAACAACAGCCCAAGGTTTAATTCCAATTACTACAGAAATTAGTGGTTCTTATGATGTAATTACAAAAGCCAATATGCTAGGAAATAACGATAAAATTTCTGGAATTAATGATGCTTACACAACTGCTGCTTATAATGCGGCAATGAAAATACAGGGCTTAACAGATAAAGGGTTAAGCTGGATTGGCTACCCAGTACAAAACTTATTTCCTTTTGTAACAGCAAATGCAAATGAAAGTGCTCCTTGGGAATTTTGGGATTCTGCAACTACTGTAGCCGGAGCTACTGCTTTAAATAAGGATGGTGCAGCAATTCTTGCTAATGCAGCTATTGGAAACCCAGATATGAGTATTCAAAAAGCTACTGCATATATGGATTCTACTCTTGGGTTTTTCTGCCCACGTCTTGTAAATGCACTTATGCTAACAGGAGAAACTGTTGATGTTATGGAAAACACTTCTTTTTCTGATATCTTAATATATCCAAATCCAGTAAGTGGAACAATAAATTTTAATGCTCCTTCGAAAATAAAAAGCATTAAAATATATAACCAATTAGGTACTTTAGTAAAACAATTTAACCCTAACAGTTTAAATTATAATTTCAATACTGAAGAAATGCCTAACGGAATATACATTTCTCAAATAAGTACAACTGAAAAGGATTATGTTGAAAAAGTTATTCTTAAATAATTCTTTCTAATTCTAATTTTAAAGCCCCTTTTGGGGCTTTTTTTTTGGGGATTATATTATAGTTTCTTAACAGTCAAAGTATATATAATTAATATATATTTGTCGATTAAATTTAATTATTGTCAATGGATATAGTAATTCAAATCACACAGTTTATAATGAGTCTCTCATTATTAATAATTCTTCATGAACTTGGGCACTTTATACCAGCTAAAATTTTCAAAACTAAAGTTGAAAAATTCTACTTATTTTTTGATTGGCCATTTTCGCTTATAAAAAAGAAATTTGGCGAAACTGAATATGGAATTGGGTTACTTCCACTAGGAGGATACGTAAAAATTGCTGGAATGATTGACGAAAGCATGGATAAAGAGCAGTTAAAAAAAGAGGCTGAAGATTGGGAATTTAGATCTAAGCCAACATGGCAACGTTTAATTATAATGGTAGGTGGGGTTACTGTAAATTTATTCTTGGGTTTTTTGATCTATATCATGATTCTTTTTGTATGGGGAAGTGGATATATTTCAAACGATAAAATAGAATATGGAGCCCACTTGAGTAATCCTATTTATGAATCATTTGGATTTCAAGAAGGTGATCTTATAATTCAAGTTGGAGATGATAAAATTGTTGAGTTTGGGGAAGCTGAAAAAAGAATTCTTATTGATGGTGAAAGAGAATTAAAAGTTAAAAGAGATAATCAAATTGTTAATATTAATTTATCCGATGATATTATTGAAGAGCTACTTAAGAATAAAGGAAAAGGGATTTTCTCTGAAATGAGAACCTACAATACTATAGACTCTGTTATAACGGGTTCAAATGCTGAAAAAGCTGGCTTTCTAAAAGGTGATAGTATAACTGGCTTGAATGGATTAAAAACCCCTTTTTATAAAGATTTTTATGAGGAAATTCAAAATTATAAATCTCAAGAAGTAGAAATATCTTTTTTTAGAGACGATATTTTAAAAACCACATTAGTCTCTACAAATGAGAACGCTACAATAGGATATATTAAATCAAATAAAAATATATTTGAGTTTAAAGAATATTCATTTATTGAATCAATACCAGCAGGTATTAAAAAAGGTGGGCAAACATTGAGTAGCTATGTGAAATCTTTAAGTTTAATATTCAACAAAGAAGGGGCGAAACAAATGGGGGGATTTGGGTCAATTGGCGGCCTTTTTTCAAAAGATTGGAACTGGTATGTTTTTTGGTCTATGACTGCATTGCTTTCTATTATTTTAGCTTTTATGAACATTTTACCTATTCCAGCATTAGACGGTGGCCATGTTATGTTTTTAATTTATGAAATGATAGCTGGTAAAGCACCAAGCGATCAGTTTTTAACAAGAGCTCAAGTGGTTGGAATGGTTCTATTATTTTCACTTTTAATATACGCCAACGGAATGGATGTATATAGATTTATGTCTAGCTAATACCTACTTTTAAACATCTATTTGCGCATAATCTTTTATTGTTTTAAAGTAAACGACTCTACTTAGCTTGTATTTTTGTTGAAATTAAAAATTATGCGAAAGAATATTCTTTTTGCTTCATTCTTTATTATTTTTAAATTAATTTCTTTTGGACAAGAGGCTGCACAATACAATGATTTTGAAATCTATACTCAGGATAAAAACAATAAAATATTAATTATACCATTTGAAAATAAAATGTATGCTTCATCTGTTGACAGTGAAATAGCAGCATTTAATAAAATCCCTTATAAAGAGGTTAAAGAGGAGATTAAAATTGGAATTTCAGCACAAATTCTACTTACAATAAGTAATAAAATTCCTGCCATTTCAATGGCTCATCATAAAGATTCTATCGCTGAAGTATTAAATTATATCTATAATAGTATAGGGTTAAAATATGATCAGGTGAAATCAAAAGACACACTCATAGAAAAGCAGAGAAAAACTGACTTAATTAAGGATAAATTAAACAACTTTATTAAGCATACAAAACAAGATCTTGAAAAAAATAATTCCAAAAAAGAAAATATTCAAAATGGGGAAATACATACAACTAGTATGACAGGTGAAAGATTTATGAATGTTATCATTCAAAATCCTAATTTATTAAGCGAATTAAATGAGAAGTATAGGACGAATTATTATCTTTTTATTAATGAGTTTCATATTGGCAGATCATTATCAGTTCCAGAAAATATTTATATAAAAAAAAGAGAGATAAGTACCCATTATACCGTATTTAATCAAACGGGGATTGAAGTTGATGCCGGAGTAGTAAAAGTTCAGATGCCAAGTGATGTGCTAGAAATTAAAAAAATTGAAAATGATTACCTTTCTATTATTGCAGGTGAATTATGTTCATTTATTCCAAAACCAAATATTGAAAAACCTTCGCTATTGAAAGAAGCTGAGGACAATAAAAATTCAAAAAAACAAAGAAAAGTTATTCATGGAGTATTGGAATAACAAGCACAATAATTAGAGTTTAATTAAAAAAATGGGTTATACTTAAATAGTTGGACTTGATTTATAGCACAACAAATGATTTTAATTTTGAAAATTGACCATCACTTATTTTTATAAAATAAAACCCTTTAGCTAAAAAATTATTTTTAAATTCAATTGTTTTAGAAGCTGATTTTGAAAAATTTAAGTTACTATCCTCAATTAATTTTCCAGAAGCATCAATTACTTTAACATTTACTTCTTCGATGTCATAGTTCTCCATTTGAATTGTAAACGAACCATAATTTGGATTTGGATAAAGGTTAAAACTCAATGGATCATAATCTTCATTAACCTTGTTTTTAACATTAATATTATCTATAAATAGGTTATTTCCATAGTTGCTTTTATTATTAAAATTAAAAGCTATGCTAACAATTTTACCTTTTTGATTGTAAAGAGAAATTGATTCTCTTCTCCAATCTCCAGATTCGTTAGGTGCCCAATTAGATTTTGAAGATGACGAAGTTTCCAAATTAGAACCAGCTTTAAAGTATATAGTGTCGTAGAAACTCTGTCCACAATCATCGGAAATTTCTATTATTAATTCATCATTGTATTCATTAAAATTAGAGTATGCAACATCAAAAAATAAGTAAGGATTTGAAAGATTATTAGCTATATTAATTGGGAATGAAATTAATCTATTATTATCTACGTTGTTATTCATTGAGTTACTGATTATCATAACATTGCTTTGAAGGCCATTATTTCCGTTTACCAATGTATCTTTCCAATTCAATTGTTGTTCAATATTTTGAAGCTTCCATTCAGATGGCGGAAATGTATTTGATTCAAAATCTTCTAAAATTTCAATGTCTTTTTCATCTACAACTTTTATGTATTCTGTTTTAGTAATTGATTGTGAACCATAAATATTTGATGAAGTCAATGTAATATTATAAATCCCTATTTGATTAAAACTTATTGTTGGATTCTTAGAAAATGAGCTAGTACCGTTTAAAAAAGTTGGATTAGTTGGGGAAAAAATCCATTCCCAATTGGTTGGACAACCTGTAGATAAATCATTAATTTCAATACTTGAACCTACACACATGAAATCTGTATTAGATTCAAAGTCTGTTTTTATAGCGCAATTAGTAGTTTGTATATTTCCGTCGTAATATTGAGCTATAGCTCTTTTTCCCTTAAATCCTTTTTCTGAAATAGCTCTTACAGTATACCAAAAATCTTGAGTAGGAGTATTAACAGGAATATTATAAAACGTATTTATAGTTGAACCAATAGAATCCATATATTTTTCTCCTAGAAGTAAAACCTCATAGGAATCAGCCCCTGGAACACTATCCCAACTTATTGAAATATTACATAGACATACAGAATCAATCAAAATGTTTTTTGGATCGTCTATTATCGTGAACGGATAATCAGACTCATCAATAATATTTTCTCTACTCACTCTTATTTTACAGTTAGAAGTAACTATATCTGGAACATACCAATTTTTCATTCTCATTGAACCGCCAGCGCTACCAATATTTTTCCAAGTATTTCCACTATCTACAGAATATTCTATTTTAAAAAATCCATTATTACCAATTGCGTCCCAGTTAATATATTCCATTGTTTTTGGTGAAATACCTTCTCCTCCAATTGGATAAGTTATTGTTATTTCATCTTTTATGAATTCGTATAATAGAAAGTATTTTTGAGGGCCTAAGGGTATACTAAAGCCATTGACATTAGCTATATATGTCCCAGAAACAGGATTATACAATGTTACTTGTTCCATATTATTTAAATGATCTACACCATTAGTTGCAGGAGCACTTATCGAAGCAGCAGTTGCTGCTGGATTCAAAATCCAAGGAAGAAAGTTATTTGATCCATCTGAAATAGAAAGGTCTAAGTCATTAACTAATGCTTTAGATGCAGATGCACTACCTTCATAGTCTAACCAGTAAATCATTATTCTAGCCTCTTTAACTCCTTGAGGGATTTGAAATGCAAAAGATTGAGATTCTCCTTGAGAAATATTAGTATCTATGTAATTTTTGTCTTCTAAGGTTTTGACTGCTCTTAAAGCATTTACCCTTCCCCATCCAAAACTATAATCTGGACCTGGATTACCATAATCTTCAGCGGTATTTAACATACAAGCTTTAACTAGCGCTGAAGGAGGATCTTCATTGTTAATTTCTCTATAGGCCTGGTAAAGCTGAGCAAGTACTCCGGCAATACCAGGTGCAGCTGCAGATGTACCACTTCCTGCTCCGTAAGTATTGTTTGGATCTGTTGAAATTTGACCATTTCCATGTGCCGCTAAATCAGGTTTTATTCTTCCATCCGTTGCTGGGCCCCTACTACTGCTATTTACTAGTGTACCATTATAGTTTAAGTTTGCTGTAGCAATTACATTTTTTCCTTGCTTATGACCTCCTGTTATTGTTCCCCATCCTGATCCAGCACCATATCCGCAGTTTTGAGTTCCAGAGTTTCCGCAAGAAAAAACTTGAATTAGGGAGGGATTCAATCTTATTTCTTGGTCTACTTGTCTACATAAGGTGGTATATCCGTCATTACATCCGTTTCCGTAAGAAGAAGAAAAAATCATTACCCCACTGTCATTATGTAGTTGTACAGACCCAGGCAATGAAGAATTGTATTGACGAACATGTATCTTGGCCCCTTTAGCCATCCCTTCATATTGGGGGTTCAAATTACCCGCTCCAGCTAAAATTCCAGCCACCATATCTCCATGGTCACCAGTTAAATCGTTTTGCACTAAATTCTGCTCGGTTCTTCCTTGAAAATCAATATGTGGTCCTACAAAACCATCATCATTCAATCCAACGCTTACACCTTCTCCGTCGTAATGTCTTCCTTCGTTATAATGAGTATTAATGGCATTTGAACGAACTAAGCATCTCCCAAGGATATCTTCCGGTTTTGATGGTGGAGGTATCAGATCGACATAATTAACTGAAGGGTAATTAATTATATCCATTAAAATTAATTTAGGAACAGAAGTTCTAATAATCTTAACAACTTTATTCACATCTAGAATACGAGTATTTTTATTTCTTAAGTAATTTAATAAGTCTTCTATCTCAGCATCTTTCATTAACGTAATTGACACCTTAACATTATTACTGTCATTTGCCCAAATAGGTAAAGGAGATTCGAAAATACTTTGATGAAATTTAGCTGTTAAGGGAATTTTTTCAATATTATTAATTTCATACTCTAGCAGGTTACTTTTATCTAGATTAACAGGCAAAGAAACAACATAGGTGTTTTTAGGTAAATAGCTAATAAAATTTATATCTAGCTTCTTTAAATTATCTATAGTTTGTTGTTCTGGAATTTCTTTAAATCCCATTAGTCTATAATACCTATCATTTATGATTTCAGTATTTTTAATCTTTTGTTGGGTGAATTTTAAAGTGGAATTTGTTAAAGTTATTTGTCCCGATTCAAGTTGTAAAATCTGTGATTGAATACTTATATAGCTTAGAATTACTATTAGCAGGCTAATAGCTAGTTTTTTGATAGGAAAAAATTGTAAATTAAAACCTCTAATCATTTTTTAAATATAAGCTAAAATACGACAATATTATTTTTTGTTTTATTTGAAGATTTTGAGTTATTCTATAATAATGAAAAGCTTATTTATATTTAAAAAAGTTCTCCTATTGGATTTCCTGTGCATGCATTTGGAAAAGCAGTTTTTAAAATAATTGAATACGTGGGTGCTATATCTGTTATTTTAATATTCCTAAATATTTGTTTGGACTTAATATTCATACCATAGAAAAATAAAGGTACATGGGCATCATAATTATAATGACTCCCGTGTGTTGTTCCAGATTTATTATACCAGCTTATATAACCAGGATTAAGAGTTATAAAAATATCACCAGATCTTTTTGGATAAATTCCATTAATTAACCTTTGTGTTTTTATAGAATTTAACGAAATACCTAAAGTATTTATAGAATAAACATTATCTATAGGATCCTGTTTAAGTAACCATGTTTTTGATTGAAGAAATACTTCGTTGAAGGAGATTCCTAAAGAATCTATTTTTTGAAAATCGACATAAAATTGCATGTTGGAGTACCTTGCTATCACATCAGGAATCCCAAAGGTAACTTCTAGATATTCATTAAGTTCTTTAAACATATTCTGTGAAATAAAAACCCCACCTTTTAATCTGTTTTTTTCAAGTTCCTGTCCAGAAGTGGCAGCTCCATGATCTGATGTTAGGGATAGTACATATTTATCCTGACCTATTTTATCATTTAAAAAACTAATTAAATCTGAAATATTTTTGTCTAAATTTTGATACGTGCTTTTTACTTCTTCAGAGTCAGGACCATACTTATGCCCAACATAATCAGTCGCTGAAAAACATATTACCAATAAATCTGTATGATTATCTAATCCTAGATTCTCATTAATAATAAGCTCTTTTGAAAAGTCATAAGTATAGTCATTACCCTTGGGTATCGACCTAATATACGTTGGCCCTTTTTCAAGGTGCTTTTTATTTAAATCATAATTAAAAGTTTTTCCTTTCCAAAACCCAGATAAGTAAGACGAAACTGTATGATTTTTATGAAAATCAATCATCCATTCTGGGATTTTTTCTCTGTAAAAAGAACTCGTTATCCACTTAGATTCATCATTAAGCCAATAAGCTCCATCTGCTAGAGGACCAGTCGATAAAATTGCTCCCCTGTCTTTAATAGAAACTCCAAAGACTTTAGAAATTGAATCTTTTAACTTTAGCTGGTCTCCAATTGTGTTACTAAGTAATAATTCTGGTGACATTTGACCATTTCCTGGATTTGTTTTTTCATGTGGCTTTTTGCAAAGACAAACGGTCTGCGATTTCCAGTCACCTGAACAATATATAGGGCTAAAATCCTTTCTACTATACCAATTGTTACCAATTATTCCATGAACAGAGGGGGTTGTTCCCGTAAAAATACTTGCATGACCTGGGCCAGTATAAGTTGGAATATAATTATAATGTACATTTCTACAAAAAACACCATCATTAGCTAATTTCTTAAAGCCTGTTTCGCTAAAATATTCCCAAAATCGATCTACATACTCGTATTTCATTTGATCTACCACAATTGAGACCAAAATCCTCGGGGTTTGTTGAGAAATTGCAAATAAAGAGCAAAAGCTTAAAATAAAGGTTGTTAAATTTTTCATTTATAATTAACTTAATTTAAAAGTAGTTAATTAGCACATAACTAAATATTAACACAAGAATTAAAATTATGAAAATCACCATTATTTCTGGGAGTCACCGTCAAAATTCACAAAGTACTAAAATTGCCAAAGTTGTTGAAAGAGCTTTAGAGGCATTCCCAAAATGTGATGAGTATTATTTATTTGACCTAGCTAATAACCCGTTACCTCTTTGGGATGATGGGATATGGAACGGAGATGTTAAATGGGAAACCTTATTGGATCCCATTTCTGAGCAGCTAACAAGTAGTGATGCTTTTGTTGTAATCTCTCCAGAATGGCATGGGATGGTCCCTGCAGGATTGAAAAACTTTTTCTTAATGTGGGGTAAAGGCGAACTTGCCCACAAACCAGCATTAATAGTTACCGTTTCAAATGGAGATGGTGGCTCTTATCCAGTAGCTGAATTGCGTATGAGTAGTTATAAAAATAATCGTATTTGTTTTTTACCTGAGCATTTAATTATTCGAAACGTAGAATCAGTATTTAACGACAATGAGCAGGAAAATAGTCTAAGCGCAGAGCAATATTTTAAAGATCGATTGGATTATTGTCTGAAACTGTTACTAACATACGGTGAAGCCTTTAAGCAAATAAGAGATAGTGACACTATAAGTCTTGAGAAGTATAAAAGCGGAATGTAGCAAATAAAATATTTCGATTTCATTTGTGAATCTTAGTCCACATAGTTTCTCATTCGTCCAGAATTAATCCCCTTACGAAGAAGAATAAAAACAAATATTAGCATCGAATAAATGATAAAAAATGGTATAATATATTTTACCCATCCTACGCATAGCATGATGCTAATTATCAATAATTGAAATCCTAAACCAAAAGTAGAAACAGCAGTCATAAACCATTTTGGAAAGTGATCACTATCTTCAGCCTTCTTATCCATTTGATAAATCGCTTTATCAAACAAACTATAGCAAAGGTTATACATCCAAAACCATTGATTAACGTTTCGTTGTTTTTCACCTGGCATAGCAGTTGGGGCTTGGTGTTCAAAAACACGACTGGTTTTATCACCATTAAATTTATTACGAAAAATCACATAATAATAGTTGTATAAGGTTCCTTGAAGTTGCATTGAACAAAAAGCACAAAACATTAATAGCCAAGACCCCTCATTGATGAAACAAATTGTAATAAAAATGAAAAAGTTAAGAATGATGTCGGAAACAGAATCAAAATAGCGACCAATGTAAGAAGGAGTTTGTTTAACTCGTGCAAGTTCTCCATCTGCTGCATCAAGAATTGACTTAATAATGAGAAAAATTGCCGCCGACCAAAAATGTTTATTTAGTATGAAAGCAATAGCAATAGTTCCAGCAAGAATAAATACCATAGTAATATGTACAGGAGTGATAGCAGTTTTTTTTAAAGCGTTAGCTATCCAACGTGCGGGTGGACGGCCATAATCGGACAGATCTAAAAATTTATATTCCTTAGGTAGCTTAGACATATATTTAAATGTGTTTCCTAAAGTAATTTTGCAATATAGCTGTATAACCTAAAAAAGCTTGTTTAAATTATAAATTTAAAAAATTACTTGGAAGCTCTTTTTCGTTCGTTTTCTTTAAGTAAAACTTTTCTTAGTCTTATTTTATTTGGGGTAACTTCAACATACTCATCAGCCTGAATATATTCTAGTGCCTCTTCTAGTGAGAATCTAATTGCAGGTGCTATTTTTACTTTATCATCTGCTCCTGAGGATCTCATATTAGACATTTTTTTTGTCTTGGTAATATTAACTACTAAATCGTTTGAACGAGAATTTTCACCAATCACTTGACCTTCATAAATGTCTTCATTTGGATCGACAAAAAACTTTCCTCTTTCCTGTAAATTGTTCAAACTAAAAGGGATTGACTTCCCTTTTTCCATAGATATTAATGAGCCATTTTGTCTTTGAGGAATATCTCCTTTGTAGGGCTGGAAATCAATAAATCTGTGAGACATAATAGCTTCGCCTGCAGTTACAGTAAGCAAGTAATTTCTAAGCCCTATTATTCCCCTAGAAGGAATATTAAATTCAAGTAGCATCCTGTCTCCTTTAGGAACCATACTTAGCATTTCTCCTTTTTTAATCGCGACTACTTCTATTGCTTTTCCAGAATGTGTTTCTGGAATATCTATAGTAAGCTCTTCAATAGGTTCGCACTTAACTCCATCTATATCTTTAATAATAACTTGTGGTTGACCAACCTGAAGTTCGTAACCTTCTCGTCGCATTGTTTCAATTAAAACAGATAAATGAAGAACTCCTCTTCCAAAAACATTGAATGAATCTGATGAATCTGTAGATTCCAATTTTAAAGCCAAATTTCTTTCCAATTCTTTCTCTAATCTGTCTTTTAAATGTCTTGAAGTCACAAACTTTCCTTCCTGACCAAAAAATGGAGAATCATTAATTGTAAATAGCATTGACATTGTTGGCTCATCAATCTTTATAGTTGGCAAAGCCTCCGGAGATTCAATATCCGCAACAGTATCTCCAATTTCAAAATCTTCTAGTCCAACAATTGCGCATAAATCACCAGGTTGAACCTGATCAACTTTAACTTTGCCTAACCCTTCAAATAAATAAAGTTCTTTTATCCTACACTTTTTAATATCTCCGTCTCTTTTAACTAGTGATATTTGTTGATTTTGTTTTAGAGTTCCTCTTTGTAACCTCCCAATTGCTATTCTACCAATAAAAGTTGAAAAATCAAGAGATGTGATTAATAATTGAGTATTCCCATCTTGAACTTTTGGGGATGGAATATAATTTATAACAGCATCCAACAAAGGAAAAATATCATTATTTGGAGTTTTGTAATCAGTATCCATCCAGCCAAGCTTTGCAGATCCGTAAATAGTTGGGAAATTTAGTTGTTCTTCTGTAGCATCTAAATTGAACATTAAGTCAAATACCTTTTCTTGAACTTCATCGGGGTTACAGTTTTCTTTGTCTACTTTATTAATTACAACCAAAGGTTTTAAACCCAACTCAATTGCTTTTTGAAGTACAAATCTTGTTTGGGGCATTGGGCCTTCAAAAGCATCTACCAACAATAAAACGCCATCGGCCATATTTAAAACTCTTTCTACTTCCCCTCCAAAATCTGCATGGCCAGGTGTATCAATAATATTAATTTTATGTTCTTTGTATTGAACAGAAACATTTTTAGATAAAATTGTTATTCCTCTTTCTTTTTCTAAATCGTTATTGTCAAGAATTAATTCTTTTTGTTCTTTTCTCTCATCAATTGCGTTACAAGCGTAGATCATTTTATCTACCAATGTTGTTTTTCCGTGATCAACATGTGCAATGATGGCTATGTTTCTAATATTCATTGTTTTAAATAAGTTGCAAATGTATAATTCTTATTGAGTAATTAACATTTTTTTTAAATCGCATTATAATCTCTTCGATTATTAAATCAATTACGTAGAATTAATTCTCTAAATAGGATTCAAAAGAATATAGAAAAAATAAAAAATAGAAGAGGAGAAAAATGTAAAAAGCAAAAAAAATTATTCTGGGAATTCTTGAATAACACCGTTATTTTTTACCATAGCAAAGCCTATATTGCCCTTAAACTTAGCGGCTTCACATTTATAAGTTGAGAAATTAACTTCTCCGTTTCTTGTAGACTCGTGCATCATGTTTTCTAGCTGTTTGCAGCTCTTTTTAATATCTGAAACAATAATATCATAGTAACAAGTTATCTTTTTTTTATGCTTTCTTACAAATACAACATCACTTTGCTCAAAATAGAATTCATTTTTATTTAAAGTATACTCAGCCCAATCAGTAGCCTGGGTTTTGTCTTTGGATAATCCTTTTCCAAAATAAATCTTATTTGTTGTGGAGTTGCCTTCTAAGTATTTTTTTTCTTTTACTATATTCAAAAAAGAGTCTTTATCGTTTATAGTTAATATATCACTAAGAGTAAGTTGATTTTGTGCAGAAAGAACAATAGGAATTAAAAATAATATGGTAAATAACTTTTTCATTTTATACTTTTTTATAAATCTACAAAAACTAATAAACAATTAATAAAATTAAATTAATAAAAAGTTGGCTAAGTAAAATATAGTTAGACCCAGAAAAAAAGAATCCCCTAAGAAGCGCCAACCAAAGTCAATTACTGTCATTTTCCGTGGCCATTACTTTTTTTAAGCTCCATTAATGAATCATACAATTTCATAATTTTTAAAAGCTGAACTGTTGCATTGATTATAATGGTAAAAAAAGCAAAGAAAAACCTGAAATAATAATCTTAATTATAATCGTTACTTAAACATTAAAACGAATTATAAAAGTGGTTGTTAGGCTTTGATTTTTAAACAACGCCTTAGTAGAAATGTTTGATAAATAAAATACAGAGTAGATCAATTTAAAATCGTTCCAATCAGTGCTTTATTAAGCTACCATGGGTAATCTCGGATCCATCATTATAAAAATGCTTTCCAGATACTACATATCCATTTTCCATTTGTTGTTCAGACCATTTATGCCCACTTTTATACCATTCTGTTCTGAGGCCATGCATTTCTCCTTCTTTATATCTTACTTCTAGTTTAATATTCCCATTATGGTACCACTCCTTGACAAGACCTTCTAATTTGTTACTTTTGTAGTAGCCTTCTTTTAATAATTGACCTTTATCATCCCAGTACTTAAAAAGCCCTTCTTTTTGACCTTTTAGATAAGTGATTTCATCTTTAACATTGCCACTTCTAAACCATTCTTTATGTATCCCCTCTCTAAAACCGTCAAGGAAATTCCCGATTTCGCCGTAATCATTATATACAATGCCATTAATTTTATGCATTTCTTTTTTAAGAAACATAGTATCATGATCCATAGTTACTTGATTTTCTGCATATCTATCTTGAGCATTTGTGCTAATAAGCAAAACAAAAAATGAAATGAAAATAGAAATAAATAATCTCATAGTATATAAATTAAATAGAGCTTCAAATTAACAAATACTATTTAATTAATAAGCAATATTGAAAACAAATTACGTGTATTTAATTTAAATACTCTGATTAGCGATGTTATGTCCGTAAGACTTAATGGCTCTGTAAAAAAGAAACATTGCTATAATTAGTGACAAATGACTAAAATCATTTTTATCAAACCAGGGGTGAAAATTTATTTTTAAACCTAAAAATATTGCTGAGGGAAGTAGAATAAAGACACTATAGACCATGTATATAAAGTTTTTATCAATCTCCTTCTTAAACTTGTTTCCTAAGACTCCAAGAGAAAATATAAATCCTATAGCTGAGTTTGTTGCTGGAATTCTAACACCAATAGAGTGGTCTAAAGACATATCCATATAGTAAAAAATAATAGTTTCTAAAATTAGAGCTGCGACTAACTTTATAATACTAATTCTTAATAATAGGATTCTTAATTTAGAACTAATTAAGCTAATCATCGCTTTTTCTAAAAAGAAGATGCTTACAATACCCAAATACCAGGGGATATACTTACCATAGAAGCCCCAATAGTTAAACATTAAATGACCTATCCCACCCAAAAACATACATATCCCGAAAAACAAATAGAAATAGTTCCAGTTTTTAAAAAAATCTATATTAATATCTTGTTTTCTTGTTCTAGAAGCTAAAAATAAAGCTACTATTAGAATTAAACTATCACCAATAAAGGCATTTGGTTCAAGAAGGTCAACACCAAGTACCGAAAACTCTATTCTTTCAAAATCTTTTCCTATTAACAATTTTTAATTTTTTTTTAAACTTAATAATTTTTAATTATTATTTAAAGGAAGTAGATATAAAAAAGACAGAAGTTAAATAATTCAACTTCTGCCATATATAATTAAGTTATTTGAAAGCTACTCTTTAATAATTCTAGTTGTATAAGAGTTTTTTCCAGCTGTTAGTTCTAGTATATAAACACCA
>Ga0209632_10001503_pt1 | contig 23500 bp, 21 predicted proteins | sample COG_10_FD_184754 | JGI IMG/M metagenome (GOLD analysis project Ga0209632, IMG submission 184754) | Pelagic Microbial community sample from North Sea - COGITO 998_met_10 (SPAdes) (version 2) | ecosystem: Environmental > Aquatic > Marine > Neritic zone/Coastal water | place: Helgoland, sampling... | reverse complement strand
CGATCTTTCCAAATATTTACGAGACAACGTAATGTTGCCTGCAATCGGATTCTTGTTTTCAAGAAAGCAGGTCGAACAATGTGCGCGGGACATGACTACTCCTTTGTTCGAAGACGACAGTAAAATACCTTTTCTGATTAAAAAAGAATGTGACCAAATATTACGAAGGCTTCCGAACCACGAAGAATATGAACGATTGCCGGAGTATATTGAATTGACCGGATTTTTAGAAAAAGGCATTGGAATACACCATTCGGGTATGATTCCGATTCTTCGCGAGATCGTCGAACTCTGTATTACAAAGAAGTATATACAGTTGTTATTTGCCACGGAATCGTTTGCGATTGGTTTGGATTGTCCGATCAAAACAGCGATGTTCCTTTCGTTGACAAAATTCGATGGGAATGACAATCGCATTTTGCATTCACATGAATACACACAAATGGCGGGACGCGCAGGTCGACGCGGGATTGATACGATTGGATATGTGGTTCATTGTAACAATTTATTCAAACCACCGAGTGAGTCGGTCTACAAAACAACCTTGTGTGGAAAACCACCGAAGTTAGTATCAAAATACAAGATATCATATTCAATGGTATTAAATGTATTAGGCGCGAGTCCGGATGCATCATTGGATACAATCGTAAAATTCACGAATCGTAGCATGATGCACGAAGAAGTACAAAAAGAGATCAAGTCGCAAGAACATATAGTGAATTCTTTACAAACAGATCGTATATTTTGCTCAGAAACGCCTTACGAGGTATGTAAAGAGTATCATGAGTTAACAGAAAAAAGTAAGGCATATAGCAACAAAAAGAAAAAGGATTGTCTGCGGAAAATGAATGCAATCGAAGAGGAACATCGGAAGATTCAGAAAGACATGGAACGATGGAAACAATACGAAGCAACGATAAAAGAGCAGGATGGTGAACGTGATTATTTAGCTCATTTACAGAATTACATTGCGACAAAAACGGATAAATTATGTAGTATATTGATTGATAGAGGTTTCATCGATTCGGAGTATAAGATGTCGAATCTCGGAATGATCGCATCTCACATTTCAGAAGTAGATTCGGTGGTGTGGGCGATTTGTATGTTTGAGAAATGGAATTACTTGAAATTCTTTTCGGAGAAGCAGATAGTAGGTCTGTTCTCATGTGCGACGGATGTGAAGGTAAATCAAGAGTACCGTAAAGGTGTTCCTACAACTGATGATGCATTCTTAAAAACGAAAATAATCGAATTGGGACAAATGTATGAAACGTATGCGCAGTCGGAGACGGATCTTCGTACTGAAAGCGGAATCAATTATGAAATGCCTCTGAGTTATGATATTATAGACGGGGCAATGGCATGGTGTGATTGTAGTAGCGAAGAAGAATGTAAGTTGTTTATATCAGAGCATCTGATAGAAAAAGAGATTGCGATTGGAGATTTCACTAAAGCGATGATGAAGATCGCAACCATTGCCCGTGAAATGCAATCACTTGGTGAGTTGGATATATGTAAACATGAGACAGAATGGATTTACAAGATGAGTCAAATTGAAGGTATGGTGTTGAAGTATATTGCAACAAACCAGAGTTTATATGTGTGAAACCGATCAATAAAAAATGCTATGTTCTCCAATGATGACTTCATTTGATTCTCGCATCGGATTTATCACGAAATCATCTAATGGAGGTAAAATATCTTTTTCCGGTGTACGGGACTTTAAGAATAACCAAAATTCTAATTTATCTAAAAACTTCGATTTTTCTTTTGTATGTGCATTCAATTTAGTGTCAAGATGCGATAGTTTGAATAGAAGGCACATATGCTTTCTTATAGAAACGAATAAAAATATTGAATTGTAACGTGTTAATTCATTTTTGTTGTATAAGGGAAAACAAAAATGTATGATCAGTATATAGAGTAATACATATAAATGGCAGCAATACATGCCGCATCACTCTTAGCAAGTCTCGGTATACCAGGTGGAGTAGGCCTTTCTACGCCTGAGACCAAACAAAAAATTAGGCAAACGTATAGTGAATCCTATAATGATAATGAGAATTTGAAACGGACACATAGTATTTCAAAAGAGGGTAATACTAGAACGGAAAGAATTGAACCAAATAACAAGGAATTTTTTGATACCATGTTGTCTGGGATGATGGGTTATTTTATTAGCAATGCATTTGATTTTCGTGAATCTGAACTATACAATATGTCGAAACAACCAGAATCAAAAATATTTATTAAAAACGAAGAAGAAGAAGAAAAAGAAAAAGATTCTACAAAGCTAAAGCCAGCAAATAATTTTGATATTACATTTAAATTAAATGGTATTCCAGAGGACGAAACAAGACGAAACGCGCACGATACATACAATGATTACAAATTGGCCACTTATTTATTATTTTCATTGCATGACAAACCAAACCCATTTTTCATCGAAAAATTTGAAACAAACCTACTTCCATTGATGGATTCAGAAAATGCATCTACATTTATAAATATATTCAGTAAAATAGGAGATGCTAGTAAAAACAATAAAACAATTTCACAAACATACATTCACAAATTGTTAGAAGATTTACACGCTGAAATAAAATCAATAATGAAAAAAGAATATGGTATTGATGTACCAGAAACACAAGAATATATTTTGGGTAAAAAGGATAACAAGAATGAAAATAATAATAACGTATTGCCGCTGGAAACCTCACCAATTGGGATTGCTTTAGGGAAGGTATTAGAAAAATGCCCATATGTTTTGGTAGATGCGGTCAGTGCAGAAAAATACGTTCGTCCATATGATAAAACATTGATTAAACCGAACGGGTTACCTGACCAAGATGGAGCAATTACAACATCAGTTTATAGCCACAAACAACAAATGCTCTCTGAAGACTTCGATAATACATCGGTTACATCAACATATGTATTAGAAGGTACACCCGAAGGTATACAACCAGTTATAGTTAAAGACGTAGACCCACTCATGCAAATCAAAGATGTGGTTGTTGTATGTCAAAAGGTAAACAAACAAAATCGTTATTTGTATTATTCACGCAAACTCTTTGACAATGCAGAGGAGAATACTATAATCAAGAACATACCGGATTCAATACCAAGTGATGTAAGTAGATTTATAACTCATGATGACGTAACAAAATATTTATTCGGATTTGTTACAGGTAGACTATCACAAAATCAATCATTATTATTCTTAAATCTCAAAGATAAAATGAAAGCGTCAAGTACGATCCGGGGTACAGGGAACGATAATCTACCCAAAGGTACATGGTGCTATGATTTACCTCGAACTCGTGTGGCTATGTCTTGTTTTTCAAAAGAAGTAGGTGACCAGTCTAAGATTAAGTATATGGAGTTTATGAATAGAAATTTCGATAAAACCGCATTATATACAGTGGATGGATTCATTAAAGATTCAGCCGAAACAGGAGTTGTTATATTCAAAAGTCCTGCATATGTAAGATCATATGAGAAGCAAGGGTTTCGAGAATTATCTGATGGTATGAAACAAACTCTGAAACAATATTATGTGTGGTTAAAAGCCAATGTTGAAACATATAACCTAGAATATTATGAAGAAAAGAAAAAATTGACATTGTATAAAAGATTGGAACACTATTGTAAGGTATCTCGTCAAGAAATAGCGGTTATTATTGACAATATTGAAAACTCGACGTATATCGGAGAGAACAAAAAAATATATTTAAAACGTTTTTACATTCATTTAATGAGTATGTATCATGCTGATAACATATACAAACCTACCAATGCGTTAGAATCTGAATCACCCTTAAAATTCAAATCGAAAATATATAATACACGTACTCTGTTTTTCGAAATGTTTGATTTTACTCCTTTGCTTAATCGTTTAGAAGAGATCGAAAAACACAATGATTATGTGTATAAAAGTATCAAAAATGAAACGAACCTAGATGGCAAAGAAATGTATGAAGAGCTACATACAAACAATGAAAATGACTTTTTGAAAATCTTACGAGACAAACAGAAAAAATATATTGATGAAAAAAAACCAAACAAATTCATCGAGGTTGCGGGTGTTGATTTGAATGTTATATCAACAAAGGAATTTATAGATGAAGTGCCATTTTACTCGATTATTCAACACATTTCATTGTTTGAAAGAAACGATAAGAGATCAGAGGCTGGGTCAAACCAAGTACGATTAGACACGATGAAAACACATTTAGACGAAAAATTACCATTAGAAGTATCGTTGCCTAAGAATGTTGTAGACAAGCTTAAGGAAACAAACAATAATAAAATGGAAACAGACGAAGTTAAAACAGATCCAGATAAAATGGAAGAAGTTGAAATAGACGAAGTTAAAATAGAAGACGTTAAAATAGATATGGAAACCGACGAGGTTGAAATGGATATTGACGGTTATTTTAAACAACAACGAAATCTAGATCGCGAACAAGAAAAATGGGAAATAGAATTTGAAAAAGAAGAATGGAAAAAAGGGGTAAGTCAGTCCTTAGAAGGTTCGATAGAAGTTTATAAGGAAAAATACACGGGTTTTGAAGAAATTTATGAACAGAAAAAACATAATTTGAATCAATCTGATTACCCTTCGGAACGTGCGATGATTTCTACTGCGCTTACACAAACATTTCAAGCTATTTATCAGGCGAATGAACGTAAAGCTATTTCAAGAGCTATTTTTACTGTGGGCGAAGACGAAGACGAAGACGAAGAAAACGCAGACGAAGACGAAGAAGACGAAGATAAAAACCCGACTAAAAAACGAAAAACAGGTACATCAATATCATCTAAACCCCCAAATACAAATAAAAATACCAATACATCAAAAGGAAAAGGAAAAGGAAAAGGAAAAGGAAAAGGAAAAGGAACAAAAGGCAGAAAAACAAAAGGCAGAAAAACAAAAGGTGGGAATAAAACAAAAAAAGGTAAACAACCACCCACTAAGCGCATACGTCTAAAAAGAAAATCAAGAAGGACAAGAAAGCGGTAATTGTATTGACAAAAAATATGAACACTATGAATTCATATTTTTTATTGTTAGATTCGTTTGAGTCTTCTCGTTTGTTTCTTTGCCTTTGATTTACATGATTTGGATCGCCCTCCTCTTTTTTTTGTTGTCCTTCTTGGAATTTTGGATGACCGTGTTCTTGTTGGACTAAGGATTTTGTTGGTGGCTGTGTTTTTTTTTCGTTTTGGAATTTTTGAAGTTTTCGTTCTTTTTTCTTTTTCTAGTTGTTCCGAATGTTCCGATTGTAGTGGGGCTTCTGATTCTTCTGATTCTTCTGATTCTTGGGGTTCTTCGGGTTCTTCGGGTTCTTCCGATTGTATGTGTTGATTTGTATCACTTAATTTAAATTGAACCATAGAGGCAATTGGCAAATGATCGTTCCCTACAACACTTAATGGCATGTAATGTGAATTGAATGTAAACATTTTCCCTTTAAACAATATTCTATCCGCATAACCAGGTAATCTACCATGTACAGTTGAACTTTCTTTTTTTAACAAAGAAAACTTTCCGGTACTTTCATCACGTTTATAAGTAGGTAAGAAGCTAATGATATCTTCTCTGAAGCCAGGAAAAAGTGTATTCATTTTCGTATGTAACACATCGCTTTTCAATAAAATCCGAATCATGTCTTTCGCTTGGGTTTTGTACAGGTCATTCCCATCAAGAAGTCTATTTTTCGAAATGCGATCAGATATATCACAATTATCTTTGGTCAATTTTGTCAATCGAACTTTGGAATATGCAGGGTCAACTACAATACTTTCATCCAATGTCATGTTTTCCAAGTAATCTTTTATAAAACAATATTTCGATTGGTCGTCGTCCTCACAAGTTGTAATATTTTTGGCATAGCATTCGGGCGTCAACAAAGATCTACTATTCAAGTCTCCTAATACGACTTGTGCGTCAGAACGGAAATTGTGTACACGCAACCATCGAAGCATTTCGTTGGTAAAGGAGGATGTTGTTTTTTCATCTCGAAATGGCATATGTGTATTGACGATATCAATGGATTGATTGTCTCCTATTTGCAAAGTAACTACACAATATCCTTTTGTTTGATCGATGCATCTTTCTTTCACTGCGGTCGGTATAATAGGTATGGTGAGGTGTTCGCGTTTGAATATATATGTTACAATCCCATATCCACCTGCCACTCCCGAGACAATATTTGCACAAGTGAATAGATTCAAGTTTTTTTGTTTTGTATTCGTACTGGTAAAAAATGAATTAGATGGTTTGTCGTACGAGTCGATGATAGTGTAACTTTTCAATGAATTCGATAGCATATCTCCTATTTTCTTATAAAACTTTTCTTTGAAGGACTTTCGTGTTTTTGTTATCGCTATATCTACCGGTACTTCTTGTAAAGCAACTATAACGAGATCCGGTTCTAACTCAACATTGTAGAAGTATTTCTGAATGAGTTCGTCCATTTTCGATTGATTTATGTTGTTCTGAATGTTCCAAGAGATGAACCCAATGAGCATGTTCTTTGTCTCATCAACAGTTTGTTTTTTCTTACTTTGTCTAGTTGTAATTGTTCTGGAAGCCAACATGTTATCTGTTTTATATATACTCACATAATAATAGTTTCCATATCATATGCCGTTCTTTCCAAAGGATGTTCATTCTTGGCATGATCATTTGAGTATACAATGTCTCGAAAACTGCTGGGATTTTTCCGGTATTTTGCGTAGAACTTGAATTTTGTTTCTAAATCATCGTAAATATCCGAATCGATATCTGGATTGGCGGGTAAGTTCGTTTTTTGTCTCGTTTTTGTATCTATTACACGAAACCCTTTTGACTTGAAATAAGCATCCATATCTGATTTGTATTGTTTTTGGTACACGTGTGTTTTTTCATGAATGAGCAATTGACATAGTCCTTTTTCGGATCGGTTAAATGTTTCGGTTACATTGACAACAATCACGTCACCTCTGGTGTGTGGATACCCATTTTCGTATTTCCGATCACAAGTAAACCCGATTTTCCACGGGATCTTCAACAACTTCGAAATATCAATTCCAAATTTGGTTTCCCCTTCCATTTGTCTCAATTTGGTATCGACGATTTCAATACAGTTGATTAGTTTCTGTTGTAGTTGTTTCGTTCCGCTACAAGTACTGTTACGTATAATTGGTTGATATGCTTTCACGGATTTCACATGACGAACTTTGAGATCGTTTTCATGAAACGTGTCATAGTATTTGTCTTTGTTCTCAATTAACAATTTGGTAAAATGAGATTTGCTTAAAAATTGTATGTTATGATCGGTCGTATTTGTTTTCATCAATGGTGATTTTGTCTCAGTTGTTTCTCTAAACATGTAATATGAGACAAGTATCAACACAAACATAACAAAAAAGAAAAGTAAAAAGTACCACTTCATATTTTTCTGTGATGTATCTGTATTTATCTATGATTAGATTACTTTATCTATCTAATGTGAGCAGATACAAGAATTGATTGACTTCTGCGATCATATCGTCACGGATACTGAACAAGTCAGAGTCTTTTTTCGGATCAAAAACGCGGTCCAAATCCAACAAAAATTCGCGGAACTCGAACATTTTCGTTTTGAGTTGTCGTTTGTTGTTAAAGTCATATAGTCTCAATGTTTTGGTAAACATATCAATCCGTTTCCTAGATTTGGCAATCAGTATTTCTACAAATCTATCAATGTCTTCGGACAACTTTGTATGTAGTTGATCGGTTGCTTTATGTTGTGCATACGATTTCGTTTTCCAATGATAGAGTTTGACCGCGTTTAAAATCGCTAAAAATGTCTCGACAATCTTTGCTTTTTGTTTTTTTGTCGCCCCGCCTCGTTTAAGTTTCATGGTTTTATTGTTGTGTGACCGTTTTTTCTGTGTTTTACTTCCCATTTATATAGTTTGAGAAAAATATGTGCTAAAAAATTGATGGATTTTCACAAAAACATGGAATCACACATACAATACAATACAACATAACATAACACAACACAACACAATAGAAACGATGGAAATGATCAATAGAACACCTCCCTCTATTGGTATGTTCGAAGTAATAAAGAATTTAGACCCTCGTCTAGTATCGGTTACATTTCGCGATGCAAGCGACTATTTACCTGACGAATACGACAGTTACAGTGATGATAGTGATGAATTTGATGAGTTAGAATACAAAATTGCATATGATAGACACGATGAAGTGATCAGAAGTGAAGCAAAAGTGAATGACAAACATTGTTGGTTGTTGTTGTCGTCTGCCAAAAAAATTGGAAGTGAATGTGAATGTCAGTACTTTATCACATGTCAGTATTCTCAAACGGATGAGAACGAGGATGATCTTACAAAGTATCTTTACAAATCCATATATGTAGGTGATAATCTTGATCAAGCAATATTTTGTTACTTAGATTATGTTACAACACATAGAAAGTAAAAAGTAAATGACAAAGAAAACAAAAAAACAAAAAAACAAAAATAGTAGAGATCCATTACACCAATAAAAAAGATTCATGTACATAGAAAAAGTCTATTTTTTTGTATGTACGTTTTTGTAATCAACGTTTTTGTAATCAACGTTTCTTTTGTGTTTTTACACAACGATGTGTTTTCGGATTACGTTCTTTTCCCGGTGGACAAGGTTTATCCATAATATTCCGTTTTTGTATTTTTTTTTGTTTTTGTTTTATTGTGATACATCGGCCTGTTTTTGGATTACGCGTTTTGCCGTCAGGGCAAGGTTGATCCATGATATTATGTGTTTGTTTGATGGTAATACAACGTCCTGTTTTTGGATTACGTTCTTTTCCCGGTGGACAAGGCTTTCTTGTTTTTGTTTTTGATTGTGATTTTGATTTTGTTTTCGATCTTGATTTCGATGTCGAGATCCTTGATTTGGTTGACTTCGACGGTCTCGAATCTTCTCGCGACTTTTCTTCTTTTTTGTTTACTTTGTTGATCGAGTACTTTTCGGCCAGTTCCATACTTCTACTAGATGGCGTTGGTTTTGATGTATTGTAAACGTTGTAATGTTTCAATAATGTTTTGTATCTTGAATAGAGAGCATTCATATCCGCGTTTCGTTTAAACAAGTCTGAATCACAGTACTCTTGCATAAGGAGGCCCGACTTTTGAAAGAAGTCATTGTGTATGTGATTAAACTTCCCGGTAAGTTCTCTGAACAATGATTTTAAGCAAAAAGAGAGACAGTAGCTATCGAATGTGTTTGCTGCTTTTTTTACAAATATATCATATGGTTTTTCTCGATAATGTCTGCATTTATACAATTTGTTGTAATCGTCTTTATTAATACAGCTAAACTCTTCTGGAAAATAAGCCCACGATTGAGACATATCGTTTGTATTGCTGGTAGAACTTTGAATGAATTCGCTTTTGTTGATCATGATCCCGAAGTCGATGAATTTAATTTTGGAATTTTTCACGTTGTAAACAATATTCGGGAGTTTAATGTCATGATGTATAATATCATTATTCCGGAAAAATGCGACACCTTCGAAGAGTTGCAAGATGGAGGTCAAGAATATATTTACATCGTTTGTATTTAATGTCTTATATATGTCTTTGTGTATGAACTTATACAGGTCTACACCACCGTTATCAAGTAATAGTAAACGAAAGTGTTTTGCGTCTTTCTTTGCTGCTCTTTGGACAGAATTGCTTTTACATTTTTTCAACGTATCGTAAAACTGTTTTGAACCCAATGGACTACAGATCTTCGGCAAACGCAATATATATTTATCGATATTTGGAATATTTATTATTTTTTCTATTTCATTCAGTTCATCTTCTGCGTCTCTTTTTGTCATTAATTTAGAGACACGATCAGTATAATCTTGTGGTGTGTCGCATTTTAAGCTTGGTTTTGTAACACACCCGTATGTACCTTCTCCTATAATTTTCATATTAGAAGCCATTATATATTTCATTGAGACTTTTTTAGATCTTCAATAAGTTGTAATGAGACATCTTGATTTTCTTCAGGTGGTGTCTCGTGTTCATCAACCTCTGGAAGCGGATCTTCTAAATGCTCATCCGGTGTATCATTTGTTGTGACGTCATTGATTTCCGGAATTATTTCTCGCATGATATTTGATTGTAAATTGGGTTGATTATACATATACAAAGCGTGTTCTTTCGCATTTGCTAAAACATTGATTGCTGTAGAATAAGATATGCTAGTAACACAAGAAGATTGATCTAAAAACTGGAAACTGTACCACCAATATGGAGGTACATACAAAATGTATCCTGGATTTACAACAAAATCTAATACTTTGAACTTTTCTTCGTCGCCTCTAAACAGGTTCATGTTCGACCAGAACTCAAAATTCTCGTAATCTTTGTGTTGGTTTAGTCTCGGGGTGTTTTTCCATGGACACATTTTGATTCTGATACCGCAATTAGGAGTGTTTCCTTCTACTACAAAGAACCTATGTGAGTACATGTGGTAAGTTAAGGGGGTGTATGCTTTTCGAGATCCAAATAGAACATCGTAATATGTTTTCGCATTCAGGAAAGGTTGTAATTTTTTATCAAGTGTCTCAAATTTCTCGGAATTTTCGGATTGTATGATATTGTTTTGGGAGAAATATGACGAGCGTGTGTCGCTAGACAACAACCCTATACCGCTCGATGTTTTTAATACAATAGGCTCTACAACAGTTGTATCTGGTTTGTAGTATTCACGAATGTCTTTTATGAAAAGGGTTGACATGATGGAAGGTATTTCGTTCGCAACGATACCATGATCTGGCATGTGAAATAGTACTGGTTGTTTCAATGCGCATGTGTCTTGAATAGATTTGTTATCTGTGTAATCATATTCGTAAATCTCTAAAATATCGCTGGTTTTGTATTGGTTTTGTACATGGAAATACAAGAAAAATGCGATGACAAATATAACAAAAGAGAAAAACCAATCGTCCATGGTTGATATATATAATATTTATTCAAATTTATATATATATTTAACGCTTATTCTTGATTTATCATTCATCCATTTTGGGAGCGAGATAGAAACTCAACAAAACATCATCATCTAACATATAGGATGCTTTTAGAGGGCTATTGTCACTAATACCAATGAAAATATTTTTGCATATTTTTTGATAGAGACAAATGTCGTGTAAATACTTGAGACTGAATCTTAGCTCCATTTGTTTGCCTTCTTCTATGGCGAATTCTTCTAGATCATCGATAGACACATTCACCGACATTTTCCCTAGATCTATACTAAATGATTCGAGTGAGATTGCTTCTTCTGAACAGACTACACTCATTGTATCTCCGAAGTTTTTAAGTTGGTTAATGAGACTTGCGAAAGTGGCACATGGCATGGTAAATTCGGCTTGGTGTTCTATGTCTGGGATTTCCATCAACTCGGTTTGGATATCTAACAAAGGAATTTCGAAGTGTTTGTTGAAAACATTTTTGTTCGTTTCTGTATCTGGATTTGCAAAAAGTACATTTAGTCGGTCGTCTTCGCTTTTGATCTCGATCGTTTGCGTTTTGTCTCGTGCGTTCAGTACTTTATACAGCATAGTTGTATTTACACCTAAATTGACCGATCCATTCGATAACTTATAAGACGCAAACCAAGATGCTGGTAAAATAATCTCGAATACAATGACGCACGCGGTATCCATACACTGAATATACATCCGTTCATCTTGTAACAGAATATTGGTAAAGTCTGTGAATTGTTTGATATGTTGGAAAAGGGCAACAAATAAATCGCATTTGGCAGTATCGTTAATTTGGAATTCCATTTGTTTGATTTCCTATGAATGTATTTAATATGTTTTTTAGACATGTTCGAAAAGGGTTTGAATCATGTCATAACTTTCATCTTTTTTATAGAAGTGTGTGACATTGGATAGATGTTTTACACTGGAATATAGCATGGTTGTAATTTGCTCAATCACATTAGGTGTATGATATACGTTCATTCTAGTCATCTTTTCTGTCAAATATGTATTTTCATCGAAAGATGACATGATCATTTTTTGGTATCTTGCACACGCGGATACGGTAAATGTGCTTAGATTAATATGCATTTCAAACGTACCATAATTGTCGACTATTTGTTTTACTAAGTGATGGAAATGATCATAAACTTGTCTACAATTGTCTGGATGTCCGTATGTTTTAAAAATAAGATAATTGAAATAAAATTTGTTTGTGTTCGGAATGACGAAAGCAGTCATATTAATCATTTGTTGAAGATTGACTTGTTCTGCGACTTGTTTAGCACATTGTAATTTTTGATTATTTTTAAAAAGGCGAGCTTTCGAATTATGTTCATAAAATTGTTGTTGTGATTTAGCAATTTGCTCTAAAATCTGGGAATCGCCCTCCATTTATATGAATTGGTGACATATATTTATATTTTCTTCCTACAATATATATAAAATGGGAAAAGGTGGTAGTGATTGGACAAAGTTCGCAACGGCTTTTTATCGACAAGAGAAGGCAAAAAATCCTGATTACAAATTCAAGAATGCTTTGAAAGATGCAGCAAAAGCATACAAAGGTGGAAGTAGTGACAAGACTCAAGCAGGTGGTATGGACTTATCATCCAAAGGTGAGCAATTAGGTGGTATGGACTTATCATCCAAAGGTGAGCAATTAGGTGGTATGGACTTATCATCCAAAGGTGAGCAATTAGGTGGTAAGAGACGACAAAAAAAGTCAAAGAAAAAACAGAGCAAAAAAAGACGATCGCAAAAACGAAAGTCAAGACGTAGCCACAAGAAGTAAATTATTCAAAAAACATACTATAATAATTTACAGGATTTACATATCTGTACTGGATTCAGATGGTTCTTCTGCAACAACATCGGAGCTAACAATTTCAGTTTCTTCCAATTTCAGATCGTCTAGTTTCAACGATTCAGATCCAGTCTCTAATCCAGAGCTTTGTAATAGATCAGGACTAGATTCATTCATGAACTGGATTCTCTCTTCAAGTAAAGTCTTATTGACATCCATTGTATAGCTTTGTAGCTTGATCACGATCTCTTTTAGATCATTAATTTGCGTGGCTAACATGGTAAAACGGTGATCATACTCTTGTAGAATGGGTTTTAATGCATCTTCGCTTACATGATCTGTAGTAGAGGAAGGTTTATGTGTTTTTGTTGCAGATTCTTCTAGCTTTGTCAGACGTGAATCGACTAATGCAATGACTTGAGGAAGGGTAAGACCATTTTTCGATTTGTCGGAAGAGGAAGGTAGAGTGGTTGATGATTCAATTGGGTTCGAACTCCCTACATTAGCTCTTCTTTTTTTCGCAGCAGCGTTTGCGGCACTCATTATGATACATATAATGCGGACGTTTTATATGTATTTTTTTGGAAATAATCAAATTCTAAACGAATCAGAAGATGACAAAATCAGAAGAAGGTCAGAAGTAAATGTTTGAGACAATTCCATCGATGTCAAATTTCTTACAGTAGTCTACCTCAAACGTATTCGCAGCAGTATATACAAATATTCCTTTTCGAATGTTTCTCAAGTTTTCGACAAACGACCGAGACAATATATTTATGTTACATGAGACAAAATCAATGTCACTCAACAAATGTTCGAATTCATGTGGATAAAAGTCATTGGTGGTAATAAGTCCTAATGAAACTTTGAATGGCGAACATATAAAGGTATAAAGATGGTTTTTGTTGATACTAGCCACCCAAATCCGGTCATGTGGAAAATTCAGTTCTACAAGAAATGCGATCAGTAAGTGAGACAATTTTACGTGTCCTTTCAAATCTAAATACATAATCACCGAAGTATATCGAAATTCTTCTAATACATCTTTCAAAAGCAGGATATCATTTTCTTTTGTTTGTTTATGTGTCATATTTGAGACAAATATTTGGTTCTTGTACAAATCATGGTAAACTACGATTTCATTGTCCCGATTTAGCTGGATGTCTAGCTCAATTACATCGAATCCTTCTTCATATGCTTTACGGAAAGAGAGCATATTGTTATCACCGTACAAGTCACTGTACCCTCTGTGTGCAATTTTCAATACGTCTCTCATAATATGTTTGTTTGTTTTGTATATAATACTCTTTTTTTGTCTTTTTGTCTGTTTGTCTGTTTGTCTATTTTGGGGTTTGTTGAGAATGGAAGATTTCATAATTGTTAAAAAACTTCCTTACGTTCACTCCGTCATTGTCAGTGGATGATTTTGCCAGATTGTACAGATGTGAAGAAGGTAGGTCATGAAGAGCTAGTAATGATTCGAGTTGTTTTATATAAGTCTCTAGTTCTTCTATTTGTTTTTTCTGTTGTAACAGTTGTTTTACCATTTTCGTTCTATCGTTAAATGCTCGGGTGTAATCTAAATCTTTTATGTATCTCATATTTCTTATATACTAATACACGATATTATGTACTCATGACCATATGAAGTTCAGGATGATGCTGGTATGTTCGTACCCATTCAATATCATGTTCATTGTAGTCTCCTATATTGGATGCGTTTCGTGTGACGCGTATTTGAGGGAACGCATACGGTTCTCTTTTTATTTGTTGTAACAATACATCCTTATGATCTTCGTATACATGTGCATCTCCAATGAAATGGACAAACTTTTCCGCTTCTAACTCACAATGTCTCGCAATCAGGTGTGTTAAAAAGGAATAGGATGCAATATTGAAAGGGATTCCTAAACCGATATCTCCGCTACGTTGATACAAACTACAAGATAGAAATTTATGGTCTCTTACTTTAAATTGTACTAATACATGGCAAGGAGGTAATGCCATTTCATCAATTTGGCACGGATTCCAAGCACTCATGACTAAACGACGTGAGGTATGTTGAGAAGGGTCTTTCAGTGCATTTATGATATTTTGTAGTTGATCCACCCCTTTTCCCGAATAATCTGTGTGACATGTCTCATATGGAGCATTAAAATGTCTCCATTGATGACCATACACAGGACCTAGATCATTTTCTTCCAAGTTATGTAGGCCACGTGAATCTAGGAACGAACGCGATGCATTTGCATCCCAAATCTTCACTTTTTGTTGGTTTAATTTTTCATTGTTCGTACATCCTCGAACAAACCACATAAGTTCTCTGAAACAGGTTTTCCAAGCGACCCGTTTTGTAGTTAGGAGAGGTAGAGTTCCATCTAATAACGAGAATTCCATTTTGTGACCGAAACTAGAAAATGTATTCCCATTTCGAGACATTTCAAACGATCCATTGTTGATTACATCATTGACAAGTTGTAGGTATTGTTGTTCTTCAGACATTGACCTTATAGGGTACTAAGATTCAAGTCCCTTTTTTATCAATTGATTTATGGGTCTATTACACCCGCGAAAGGTGTAATATGGCACATTTATATAATTTTTACATAATGATTACTCCTTTGAACATGTATTTAGGTGTTTCGTTGTTTCAAGAAAAGAGAAAAAAGGAAAAGAGAAAAAAGGAAAAGAGAAAAAAGGAAAAGAGAAAAAAGGAAAACGAAAAAGGAAAAGTATTTTCTCTGATAAAAACATATAATGAATACAATGACAGAATTCAATGGTGGAGATGTTACTGGAGGAAACAAACCCACCTTTTTTTCACATGTGTTCTCTACAACAGAAGAAAGTAAAGCAGAGATCATGAATGTGGTTCAATACGCATTGTTAGGAGTGATACCGATTGTCGTTCTGAACAAATTAATCCAACGATTTATTCCGGATGCTGATATCGAGAAGTCATCTGTAGAATTGTTAATCGAAATTTTAATTCAGTTGGTTGTTATGTTTGTAGGCGTTATTCTAATCCATCGTATGATTACATATGTTCCTACATATAGTGAATTCAAATACGAGACACTGAGTTTAACAAACGTGTTACTCGCGTTTATGATTTTGGTATTGAGTATTCAAACCAAGCTTGGTATCAAGGTGAATATCATGTATGATCGTATGATGGAATTGTGGGATGGGCCATCTGTCGAGACAACACGATCAAATACCCGATCAAGTCGACCAGTGGCGGGTTCAAACCACGTACCAAGCCAAGGTGATTTTTTAAACACATCTCAAACTGATATGTTTCCCCCTGCACCGATGGCGACTACAAAGCAATCGGAAGGTGCTGATTCTATGATTCGTGGTGGTGCATTCAATGGTCCATCAGGTGAAACTGAGCCATATTTAGCCCCAGCTAATAGCCTTCTTGGATCTAGTTTCTAGAACGTATATAGTGAACCCCGTAGAAAATATAATAAGATATACCAATATTTTTTATTATGTAAAATCTTAAAATCGTACAATAGAAATACCAAGCAAACAGAAAATATAAGGAAAAACAATATAAATTATTTTTGTGTTTGTACAACATATACAGAAGAAGGAATGAAAACATTGTTTTTGTTGTTTCCTCTGGTTCAATCATTATTGTTTCGAAAACCACTACATATGATCCATAATACTGATTCTCCGCCTGGACCTTGGACATTTTTAAGTAATAACTTAAAAACCTCTGCACGCGAGTGGTTTATTGGACGAGCAGAACGCGCTGGTGTACCCTGGAAAGCATCTGTTGATACATACAACGATCAATACAGTCGAATGTCGCTCAATATGTGGAAACGACGTCTTGAAATCCCAAACATGGAGTATCCTAGCTATTTCATCCAGCCTTTTCATGGGTATGATCAAGGAAACATGGAATGGATGGCCGCTATTGAAGGCGAAGCTGCTACACTTAGTATATCGTCAAATTATTGGAAAGGAACAGATCCGTATGATGCGGAAGAGTGGATGCGTTATAATGTATCACAACATATCCATGACTATTGTAGACGGAATCATGTTTACGTGGACCAAATTGAGTCGATTTTAGACATGGGGTGTTCTATAGGAATATCATCCGAATTCTTAGCCAATTCTTTTCATAAAACAAAACAAATTATTGGTGTAGATCTCAGTCCATTTTTAGTGGCTATGGCTGCCTATCGTGCGGACAAGTATGGTCGGGATATTGAATATATTCATGGAAATGCAGAACACTTGAATCTGGCAAATGGAACATTTGATTTGGTAACGTGTAATTTCTTGTTACACGAAGTTCCTTACGAACCTACAATGAAGATATTAAATGAAGCGTATCGATTATTGAAACCGAATGGTATCTTGGTAGTAGTCGATTTAGATCCGGATCATTTGAAAACCCAATTGGCATTGAATCAATTCCGACGCTGGGCATTTGAAGTGACAGAACCCCATATTTATGAATATTATCAGAATGATATGTACATGAACTTGATGGTAAGTGGTTTTTCAGATGTAGAAAAAATGAAAAACGACCCATTAAATTCGGTCTGGATAGGGAAAAAGAATTGGTTGTCTGTGCAGACTCTAAAACATTCTCCAAAAGAACTCCATTTCGCGATGGCCTATTGATTTCATATCTCTGTGCGACAAACAGTACCAATATCATATCTCAAATATATTTACAATTATTTTTATGTAAATATGTTTCTTTCTTTGTTCTGTATTCTGTTTACATGTCCTTGTTTACCGTATTATCTTGGATCAGTTCTGTTTCTTCCTTTTCTTCTTCTTTCGCTATATATTCATATTTTTCCAATTGTGTGATAATTTCGTTTGTGAGGTTGGTCGCATGTTTACTTACAAACGAACAGCATTTTTTCACGAGGTATTTTCTCTTTGGTGGTTTTTCTGATCGTTCATCAATAGTTGTCCATACTTCGTAGTGTGATCCCCAATCACCATATGGATAGTGGCAATATCCGCCTTTGTCCCAGAACGCTCCCCAACTATTTCTGATGATAAACCCTTTTTTATCATATCCTACAACAGTCATTGCATGACCGCCTAATTTCTTTTCCCCCTTGTATTGTCTCCACATATAATTAGAGTAATTGTATACCGGGAAAGAAATATAACAAGGACCATTTGACAAAAGCGCACGCTTGAGACTATCTGTAGTATTGACACGTGCATACCCTTTAATCTTGTAATTACTAGCTTCTTCTAAAAAGGTTTTATCTATTTCAGACGAGGTTTCGATCTTTTCATACGGGTAGGTTTCCTCCGTACAACAACCCTTGTCTTTCAGAATGTTCATGACATCCCGACCGTACATACCGCTTGATGTTTGGTTATTGCGATTGTTATAGATGAACTGTGAAGACATGTATCCTCTAAACCCTACATCTTTACGCTCTTGCCATTCCTTCATACATGCCGCTACATGAGCAGCACATGTACCTTGGTATCCTTGATTTCGAACCTTGTTCAATTTTCTTCGAAGATCAAACGTTCTCGGTAATTTTGTAGAGGTATCGAAAATGGCTTCACTGTTCCAGTCACGATCATCACGTGGGGAAGGGACAATATTGTACATAGTCATTTGAGTAATGTCATGCTGGTACTCTTGAAGCTGTACTTTTTTCATTGAAGTATGTACGACGTCAATCATGGACATTCTCGGCTTGGGTTTGCTATTTTTCACAGATTCGGAATTTCTACGTTTTAACGGATTGGGGTTTTCTTGTGCAATGGTGTGCATGTGCGGTTGGACACGTGGTGTGTCAGACTTTTTGGCTGTCTCTGACAAACGTTTTCCTTGTGGATTCTCATCCATGAAGTTCGTGTTCAGTTGGAAGTCTTCGTCCATTATATATACATACTCTTTTTATTTTAATTTGTCGCGCTTCATTTTTTCCACCAGGTTTTTATATTCCGGAAAAACGTATTTTTCTTGATATACGATATGACTAATGACCAATGTCTGAACGAACGCAATTACATCTAGTGCAACATTATCTATTTTGTTTATTTTACTTAAAATTGCACCTATACCAACGATTAAAAAGATGGTTTCTTCTAAATTGTCTTTGACATAATTCCACGCAAGTCGATAATGATTCGGAACATGAACAAAAACCATGTATAATACAAAGAATTCTGATGATACAAAGTGCAAGCTTCCGACAAAAATAGTACTAAATACAAGTTGTAATGATTTCTTGTTCAGGATAAGTGGCATGTCATTTCTAAAATGGATAACAGATGCGAATAAAAAACAGGGGTGTGTTATGTGGTATATATTACAACGATTCAGCAACAAACACCCTGTGATCATACTTAGATTTATTTTGTATAATTCTTCTAAATATCCGAATTTTTTTGCATGTATATAATCCGTCATTCCATGAGGGGCTATGATACATGTCACTGCCTTTGCGACAAACGATTTTGATAACAGCAGTCGCATGTATTACCTTATTGTCATTTATCCTGTTTACTGTTTATTTTGGTTTTCGTACTTTTGTATGTTTTCTGCATACATGTCTCGAGAAACTTATCGATGTCATTATACATATTCGTCTTGTCAAAAGTACACGGTTCATAACGAATTTTGTTTACACATCGTACTAACTTTGGTTTTGCAGGAATCGCAATATTCTCTACTAAGAACATCAGAAATGTCTCTTATAGTGGTTGTATATATATATTCATCACAACAACTATTTATATTGTATCATTTTTTTAAATAATAACATCCATGGAGTTCATAAGTTCCATTTTTTGAAGTGATTTTTGATAGTTCGCTCCGTCTGATAAGCCAGAGAACAAATAATCCATTTTCGGACTTTGTTCGTTTTTTTTAATTTGTTTATAGATCAAGTCGATATTTTGTAGTGCGTTTTGAACGAGGGTTTTATCTGAGATAATGCTCACCATCCGGTTGTACGGTTCAGTGATCATGGATATGGCGAAATACAATAAATGTCTCCTTCTTTTCACCGAAGCGGTTGTATATTTAATGCTAAAAAGATTCAATATTCCCTGAACAATTTGTTCTTGTAATGTATCATTTCGATTTTCAATGCAGTCGAAAATCGCATCCCATATAATCCAAATAATGTCGTTTTGATATTTGAATTCTACCGGTATATGATGTCTTCTGTCTAGTTTACAAGGACTTTTCCTTTTCTTACAGATGATATCAAATTCAATAATCCATTCAACCCAATAACATGCATGTAGCATATTCGGTACATGTGTCTCAGAGGAATGAATATGATACGCGAATTCATTCACGCACAAGGCCAATTCTTTTGGATCTTCTTTACGCAACAAATGTTTCCCGAAATCATCTGAAGTAGCTTTCAATTTGTTGGCAATTTGTGTCATGTCGAATTCCTCTTCTTTGTTGATTTTCACGACTTCTATACTGTTCTTCCTAGGGGAAGAGGCCAATACAACCACAATTTCAACAAAGAGTTCACGTATTGTTTTATTGTTCCGAAGTTGAATTTCGTCATAAAACATGCCTTGAACCATGATATTTTTAAAGACATCGAACCGTTTGTATAAATAGATGGACAATTTCGGATTTCCTAGATGAATATGTTTCCCTAAATAGAGTAACAAGCACTCCCATATATCCATGTAATGACCGGCGCAAATCATTTCTGCACACCAATAGCATGCTTGTTCTACTTTGCCGTGGTAGATATTCAATAAAAAATGTTTTTTCACTTCTGATATTTTGTACCCTGACAGTGTGATGCCTTTAAAATCTCCATACAATCGGACATCGTTTATTTGTAGATTATCTGGAAGTTGGGACATGTTATTATCACACTTGAAAAAAAAAACAAAAAACAAAAAACAAATGTATATTTTGTATTTTGGTTAATCCATGTATTATGTTGTGATCAATGTAAATTCACTACGAGGTGTTTGTTTTTTCCTGGTTATTCTATATAGTTATTCTGTAATCAATCGAGGCACAATATTGATAGTTTGTAATTCTTGTGTCATAAGTTTATATGCGTACGGAACTTCGACATATGCAAAATCAGTTACATTGCTGCAAGTATTACATTTGTGAACCGTCATCCCGGGTTTGCATCGCATGATACCTTTGTCTCCATTATTGAAAGTAGCAATCATTCCGCATCGTTTGCATACATGAACTGCATATTTATCCGACACATTATACATACGCTCTCTACAAAACTTCGATATTCCATGCGCAATCATAACATCACGTTCCATTTCACCAATACGAAATCCACCATCACGACTTCTACCTTCTGCAGGTTGCCTAGTAAGGTTCACTACAGGACCAATGGATCGGCTGTGTTCTTTGTCATTTACCATGTGTTTCAGTCGTTGATAGAAGACCGGTCCTACAAATATACTCGTTTCGATTTGTTTTCCGGTGTGACCGTCGTACATCACTTCATTCCCGTAACTTTCGAACCCAATGCGTTGTAATTCCTCTGCAATGGTTTGCACATCTAAATTACCAAAACTCGTTCCGTCGCCAAACATTCCCAATTCAATCAATACTTTTCCTAGGAGTGTTTCCTTCAGATGCGCAATAGTCATACGAGAAGGAATCGCATGTGGATTGAGAATGAGATCCGGTTTCAATCCATCTTTCGTGAATGGCATATCTGATTCAGGCAAGATATTTCCAACTGTTCCTTTCTGTCCATGCCGACTTGAGTTACCAGTCCATAGAGGAGGAGAATATAGATCATCTTTGTAGTAAAATATATGTGTTTCTGGTACTTCAATACACCCAACTTTTCCAGTGTAATATACAGTTGTTTCGTTTTGTCTATTTTCACAATGATCATCATTTACGATTGGTGTATTGTCTTCTCTGTTTACAACCACTATGATGAAACCGTTTGTTGATTGTTCACAAATTGTAGCAGACCAACCCGCATGAAGGCATTTGATTTGAATATCTTCTGATTGCGAAAGACTAGTTGTCACAATGGTCCATGCATCATTATTTTTATCAACTACAAGTGATTCTATTTCTTTTTGATATTTTTTCATGTGTACATTGACTGCATTTTTTTTGTAACTGATACGTTTTCCGATGATATGTTTTGCTTCAATCAATTCATAATTTGCATGATCTCGTCGTTTTGCATATACTTTGTGGTCCATTGTACAAACCATTTTGACTTGTTGACTTTCCATCATGTATAATGGTTCATTTACACAATCAAATTCGTATTTTGCAGAAGGATTCACATATTTCAGATTTGTTCCGTTCTCCAAAGTAGCTACTTTGTGCATTTTGGTATCAATATGTTTAAACTGAATCCATCCTCTATCAGTAAGGATCAAACTTGATTCTTTAATACAGAATTTATCGCCAATTACTGGCTTCCTAGTGGTTCGTACACGTGTTTTTGCAAAGTTGCACCCGTCTCCATTTCTCCCAGAATAATTTCTATCGATATATGTTTCTTCTGTGGTACGGAAACTTTTGCTTTGGTCTTCATATTTGATTACTTTGGTAGGATCATTGCGATTTTCTTTGATAGGTACAACTTTGGCAATAATGATATCCCTGTTTTCTACTTCTGTGTTTTCGGGTATGAATCCATGTGCGTTTATCTTTCCATAATTGCCATGTTTGATCGATTTCGTTTTTGCGGGATCTGGTTTGCACCGGATAATTTCATCCCGAATTATATTTTTGTCTTCGTCTTTTTCTGTATGATAAATCGTAGCTAAGAACAGTCCTCTATCTATCGCGGATTTGTTTATCAACACACTATCCTCTTGATTATATCCAGTGTAAGACATGATCGCCACATGGATTTGACAACCGGATGGAATGCGATTCAATTGAAGAAAATCCATCATTCGTGTGTCTACCAAGGGTCGTGTAGGATAATTGAGTGTGTACAATGTTTTATCCATGCGTTTGTCGTAATTCATAGCACATACACCGATAGCTTGTTTCGCCATAGCACATTGATATGTATTTCTAGGAGCTTGATTATAGTCGGGGAACGGAACACATGAACCGAGTACCCCTAACAATGTACATGGGTGAATTTCACAATGTGTATACTGAATACGAAGTTTGTCATTTGATTGGAAATCTGGGTGTAAATTATGTAAATATTCATCTTTCGTTTTCATGCCTATCATCGCAAAACTCTGTTCTTCTGCGTCGATGTATTCTATGACAGAGTCTCCTTTGTCGTTATGTAAAATTAAATCCGTCCATTTCCATTCTTTGTCTCTAAGTTTTTGTACAATCTCGTTCGTCAACATGACTTTGTTATTTTTCACACGCAATACAGGTCTAACCATACGACCACCGTCACTGCAAATACGAATTTCCATGCGTTTGTAGTCAAACACAATAGCGGTGTATATATTTATGATTCCCTTGTACTTTTTGTCTTTTAGATCTTGATACAACGAAATAGGGTCTTTTGTAATACCTACCCAAGTACCATTGATGATTACTTTCACTTCGTCAAATAATTCAGTAGACGATTTCGCATCTTCTAACAAAATTGTAAACGGGTTTACGTATTCATAAAGGAATTCAGAATGTGTCGGAATGGTCATGTGTGTCATGAAAGACAAGTTCTTTACCACACCAATCAAT
>Ga0209632_10001501_pt1 | contig 23520 bp, 13 predicted proteins | sample COG_10_FD_184754 | JGI IMG/M metagenome (GOLD analysis project Ga0209632, IMG submission 184754) | Pelagic Microbial community sample from North Sea - COGITO 998_met_10 (SPAdes) (version 2) | ecosystem: Environmental > Aquatic > Marine > Neritic zone/Coastal water | place: Helgoland, sampling... | reverse complement strand
CGTCAATAAAAAGTTTATCATCTTCTTTAACAAAAACCTTTAATTTGATTGGAAATCCTTTTGCTCCATACGTCCCGGGATAACTGTTTAATTTATCTTTACTTACTGCAAATTTTTTTATTTCAGGTTTGGGATCAACAACTATTCTTTGATCTCTATTTGCAATATTCCAGGCAGTATAAAATATTAATTTACTTCGAGACTCTAATAAATCATATTCTATTTTATCCGGATCATCTGTTGGCATATGATAGTCTTCGTGTGTACCAGAGAAATAAAATATGATTGGAATACCATTTTTTGCAAAATTATAATGATCGCTTCTGTAATAAAACCTATTTGGATCATCTTTATCATTATACCTGTAATCCAAATCTAAATTTATTGTTTCATCATTGGTTTGTTCAGAGACATTATGAAGGTCTTTACTATCATGATCAGAGCCTATTATATATATGTAATCTCTATTTTTCTTTTTTCTAGTTGGATCAATCCTTCCAATCATGTCTAAATTAAGATTAACAACTGTATCTTCTAATGGATAGATTGGATTTTCTGAATAATATTTTGAACCCAACAGACCTTTTTCTTCTCCTGTAACATGTAAAAAAACTATACTTCTTTTTGGTCCTTTTCCTTTCTCACTAGCTTTTTTAAATGCCTGAGCAATTTCCAAAACAGCAACCGTTCCAGATCCATCATCATCAGCACCATTGTGGATTTTATTTACATTACGACCCGCTCTAGATCCACTCATTCCATAACCTACATGGTCTAAATGTGCAGTTAAAATAACGTACTCTTCAGGCTTTTCAATCCCTTTAATTATTGCAATAACATTTTCAGAGTCTACCTCACCCTCACTGCCACGAGAGATATTAAGTTTCATTTTCTGAAAATAGTCTTTGTCTGGATCTCCAGCTTCAATATTATTTTTTATATAAAAATTCCTTAAATATTCAACAGCTTTTTTTTGACCCTCTGATCCAGTATTTCTACCCTCAAACTCATCAGAAGCATAAATATAAAGATGCTCTTTTAAATCATCAGCAGTTATTGTTTTAGCATACTTTTTAGCATTTTTTAGTTGAGAAAAAGATTGAATTGAAAAGAAAAGGGCGAAAATTAAAAATACTTTTTTCATAGAATTTAATACTGTTATTTTTGCAAATGTAACTTTTTTAAATTACTAATCATTTTAATAAATCCGCTACAACAAAGTTACTGCCACCTACATAAATAAAATCATTTTGATTTGATTCATTCAATGATGTTTTATAAGCACTTTCAACAGAATTAAAACTATTGCCTTTCAATTTGATTTTTTTAGAATAATCATAAATCTGTTCAACTGGAAGAGCTCTTGAATTATTTGGCTGACAAAAATAATAAAAAGCACTTTTGGGAAGTAATTTTAGCACTTTTACATAATCTTTACCTTTAACAAAACCAATAACAATTCTTAGTTTGTTGTAATTTAAATTATTAAACATTTTTAGGTTTTCTTTGAAAGCATTTAGATTGTGTCCAACATCTAATACAACTTTTGGACTTTCATGAATAACATCCCATCTTCCACGAAGATTAGTGTTTTTTACAACATTTAACAATCCTTTTTTAATAATTTTATTTTTAATATTGAACTCAGTAACTAGCTCTATTACTTTTACAACTCCCTTAATATTTTTCCTCTGAAAACATCCGTTTAGATCAGTCGGATATTCAAAGTCTTCAAAGTCATCAGATAAAAAAATACTAGCATTCATTTTTTTTGCTTTATTTAAAAAAACATCGTGAATATCCTGCTGATATTCGCTAACAACTACAGGAATATTATTTTTGATAATCCCAGCTTTTTCAAATGCAATTTTTCTTATTTCTTTACCTAAAAATTCTTGATGGTCTAATCCAACATTTGTTATTAAACTTAAAATAGGATCTATTATATTTGTTGCATCTAATCGTCCACCCAAACCAGTTTCAATTATTGCAATATCAACTTGTGAATTAGAAAAATAATCGAAAGCCATTGCCACGGTCATTTCAAAAAATGAAATTTTATTATTTGAAAAATAAGATTTGTTGTTTTTCACAAAATCAATCACATCATGCTCTGAAATCATCAATCCATTTATTTTAATTCGTTCTCTAAAGCTATTTAAATGAGGAGAAGTGTATAAACCAACTTTGTATCCTGCTTCATGAAATATTGATGCTAGCATATGGGACGAGGAGCCTTTCCCATTTGTTCCAGCAACATGAATAGATTTAAAATTGTTTTGAGGGTTGTTTAATTTATCGCAAACAGCTTTTATTGAATCTAAATTAAGTTTATTTTTAAAAAAACCATCCCTTTGATAAACAGGTAATTGATCGTAAAGCCAATTAACGGTTTGTTTAAAATTCATTTAAATTATAATACAAAATCTCGCATAAGAATAAAAGTTCCGTAACCAGCCCAGAAACCTATCATTGCAAAAATTGTTATTTTTTTAATATACCAGAAAAAATCCATTTTTTCCATTCCCATAGCAACCACTCCTGCGGCAGAGCCTATAATCAACATACTTCCTCCAGTACCTGCAGAATATGCTATTCCGTGCCATAAAGGATCGTTTATAACATTTGGAAACATCCCTATGGATGCTGCCACAAGAGGAACGTTATCAATAACTGCCGATAAATGACCCAACAAAACAATTACTACATCTTGATTCGAAATAGTCTCGTTAATCAAATCGGCAAAATTATATAAAATTCCTAATGACTCTAAAGCACCAACTGCCATTAAAATTCCTAAAAAGAACAAGATACTTGGTAATTCAATTTTAGTAAGTGATGCGTGCACGGGACTATGATCTGACTCCTCGTCATGATCTTCGTCTACTTTGGAAAGGTTGAATTTTTTATTACTAAAAATTTCTGCTAAAGTTGCTACAAAAGCTAAGGACAGCATCATTCCAACATAGGGTGGTAATCCAGTTACGGTTTTAAAAATTGGAACAAATAAAATAGAACCCAACCCAATAAACAACATTTTATTTCCGTATTTATTTTCCTCCATATCAATAACTTCCTTTGGAATTTCCATTTCACCTTTAAATATTTTTAACCTAGATGCAATTAGGAATGGGACAACCATACATACCAAGGATGGAATAAATAAATACATGAACAAGCTCACAGGAGTAACCTTATCTGCAATCCATAACATAGTTGTTGTAATATCTCCTATGGGAGACCAGGCGCCTCCTGCATTAGCTGCAATGATAATCAAACCTGAGTACCATAATTTTAGGTTTCTTTCTTTAACTATCTTTTGAAGAAGAGTAATAAGTACAATGGTTGCAGTTAAATTATCTATTATAGCTGAAAGAACAAACGCTAAAGATCCAAAAATCCACAAGATTTTAGTTTTACTTCTAGTTTTAACTAATCTTTTAATTCCTAAAAAACCTCTGAAAAAATCAATTATCTCGACAATGGTCATTGCACCGAGCAAGAAAATTAATATTTCAGCCGTTAAACCTAAATGATGTAGAAGTATTTTTTTAATGTAAGTAGGTTCCAACTCTCTAGTAACCGTGTTTATATCGAAAACTTCCATTTGGTTCAATGCAATAATAGCCCACATTATTGCCATCATGGCCAATGCCGGAATTAATTTGTCAATTTTGATTGAATGTTCGATAGTTATTAGAAAATAACCTAATATAAAAACTGCAATAATTATAAGTTCCATAATAAAATTTAATGTGTAAACATATTAAAAAAAATTAAAATTAACCATTGCTGAATTGTTAATAAATAAACAATATTTAAGTCTAAATATGTGAATTGCTCAAAAAAAAGAGTTAAAATTATCAACTTAGCATAAATTATTGATTTAAGATTAATTGGTTTTTATTAAGGTGTTAATTTATTTATTTTTGTTAGTCCCAATTAATTTATATGCTACCAAATAAACAAGGTCTTTACTCTCCTGAATTTGAACACGATAATTGTGGAGCTGGATTTATATGCAGCTTGAAAGGGGAAAAAACAAACGATATTATTTTTAAAGCGTTAAATATATTAACTTGCTTAGAACACAGAGGAGCAGTTAGTTCCGATGGTAAAACTGGAGATGGAGCTGGTATTCTAATAGAAATTCCCGATGATTTTTTTAGAAATGAATGTTCCTTTGAGTTACCTGACCCACAAGAGTATGCCGTTGGAATGGTTTTTCTACCCCAAAAAATAAATCAGGCAAATTATTGTATTGAAATTTTTGAAAAAGAGATTTATAAACAAGGGTTATCAGTTTTGGGTTGGAGAGAGGTGCCTATTAACTCTAAAATTGCTGGGAATATAGCTGCACAGACTCAACCATTAATTAAGCAAGTTTTTATTGGAAAAAATGATAAAGAATATACCGAGAGTGAATTTATAACTAAATTATTTGTTTCTAGAAAAATTGCAGAAAATACAATTTATAATTCTACTCTTTCTCAAAAAAAATATTTTTATTTTTCTAGTTTACACAACCGAACTCTTATTTATAAGGGATTATTAATTCCAGAAGACATAGACCGTTTTTATTTAGATCTTTCAAACCCAAATCTCGTAACAAAACTAGCCTTAGTTCATCAAAGATTTTCAACAAATACATTTCCAACATGGGATTTGGCCCAACCATTTAGATATATGTGCCACAATGGCGAAATCAATACCCGAAGAGGTAACGTTTCTAGAATGATAGCAAGAGAAGAATTAATGAAATCAGATTTTATTGGTGAGGATCTTAAGAAAGTATTCCCAATAATTCTTGATGGTAAATCGGATTCTGCACAAATGGATATGGTAGTTGAATTACTTCTTACAACAGGTAGATCTCTTCCAGAAGTTATGATGATGATGGTTCCTGAAGCTTGGGAAAAACACAAATCAATGTCTGATGAAAAAAAGGCATTTTATGAATTTAATTCTTGTATAATGGAACCATGGGATGGCCCTGCATCTGTTCCTTTTACTGATGGTAAATATATTGGTGCATTATTAGACAGAAACGGACTTAGACCTTCACGATATACAGTGACAAAAGATGGTTATGTCGTCATGTCATCTGAAACAGGTGTTGTAGATATCGCACCAAGTAATATTGAAAAACATGGAAGATTAGAACCAGGTAAAATGTTTTTGGTTGACATGAACGAAGGAAGAATAATAGAAGATGAAGAAATTAAAAATAAAATAGTCTCAAAACACCCATACAGAAAGTGGCTAAATCAAAATATTCTTCCTCTAAAAGATGTTCCTTACACGGGCAATAAAACTCCTTTGGAAAAACTTGATTTAGAGACAAGGCTTAGGATTTTTGGCTACACTGAAGAAGATCTAAAAACAATAATTTTACCAATGTGTGTTTCGGGAAAAGAAGCTATCGGATCGATGGGTACTGATACACCTCTGGCTGTATTATCTGAAAAGCCCCAACTACTTTTTAATTATTTTAAACAATTATTTGCTCAAGTAACGAACCCTCCACTTGATGGGATACGAGAAGAAATTGTTACTGATACAAGTTTAGGATTAGGTAGTGATTTTAATTTATATGATATTGTATCAGACCACTCAAAAAAATTAAAAATTAATAATCCTATAATTTCAAATGAAGATTTAGATAAAATTAAATTCATTAAAAATAATAATTTTAAAAGTGCAACTATTAGTGCTCTTTACAACTTACAAAGAGGCCACAATGGTATTGAAGAAGCTTTAGACAAAATGGTTATTGAAGTCAGTAAAAAAGTTGATGAAGGTTGTAACATAATTATAATAAGTGATAGAGGAGTTACTAAAGAATTAGGTTCAGTTCCAATTTTATTGGCCTGTTCAAATATTCATCATTGTCTTATGAAACTCAAGAAAAGATCAAAATTTGGTATTGTTATTGAATCATCGGAACCTAGAGAACCTCACCACTTTTCAATGCTATTTGGTTTTGGGGCTAGTGCCATAAATCCATATTTAGTTAATGAAGTTATAAAATTTCATCACAAGAAAAACTTTTTTGGAAAACAAAGCTTAAAAATTTCGATTGAAAATTTTAATAAGGCAATTGCTAAAGGTATTCTTAAGGTAATGAATAAAATAGGGATTTCTACACTTCATTCCTATAGAGGATCCCAAATATTTGAAGCACTAGGCCTAAGAGAAAGTTTTACAGAAAAATATTTTTCAAATACCCCTACAAGAATTGAAGGAATTGGTCTTTACAGTCTTGAAAAAGAGCATTCTAAACGTCATCTTAACGCATTTTCAAAACAAAATTCTTTTATGAGTCTTGAAATTGGAGGAAGTTATAGGTGGAGAAGAAATGGTGAAGCTCACATGCTAAATCCCTCAACTATTTCTAAATTACAACAGTCTGTAAGGGAAGATAGTTATGAAACATACAAAATTTACTCTGATTTAATAAACAAACAGAACAAACAATTAATGACCTTAAGAGGGATGTTTAAATTTGTTAATCATGACCCGATTCCAATTGAAGAAGTAGAACCCTGGACAGAAATAGTTAAAAGATTCAAAACGGGCGCTATGTCTTACGGATCTATCAGCAAAGAAGCTCACGAAAACTTAGCAGTAGCGATGAACAGAATTGGAGGAAAGAGCAATTCAGGTGAGGGCGGAGAAGACCCTTTACGCTTTAAAAAAATGTCTAACGGAGTTTGGAAAAATAGCGCAATTAAACAGGTAGCATCTGGAAGATTTGGAGTAAGTTCAAACTATTTAACAAATGCAAAAGAAATTCAAATTAAAATGGCACAAGGTGCAAAACCTGGTGAGGGAGGACAATTACCTGGTCCTAAAGTTAATCCAATGATTGCTAAAGTTAGAAATTCAACTCCATATGTTGGATTAATTTCTCCTCCACCACATCACGATATTTACTCGATTGAAGATTTGTCTCAACTAATATACGACTTGAAAAATGCAAACAGAGAAGCAAGAATAAACGTAAAATTAGTTTCTGAAGTAGGTGTAGGTACCATCGCTGCCGGAGTTGCCAAAGCAAAAGCCGATGTAATTTTAATTTCAGGTTTTGATGGTGGAACTGGAGCATCTCCATTAACATCACTAAAACATGCTGGATTGCCTTGGGAACTTGGAATCGCTGAAGCCCAACAAACCTTAGTAATGAACGGTCTAAGAGGAAGAATTGTTTTAGAATGCGACGGACAATTGAAAACTGGAAAGGATGTAGCAGTTGCATGTTTATTAGGAGCTGAAGAATTTGGTTTTTCAACGGCCCCGTTAGTAGCTTCTGGATGTATAATGATGAGAGCTTGTCATTTAAATACATGTCCTGTTGGAATTGCTACACAAGACCCTGAACTAAGAAAAAATTTCAAAGGAAAGCCAGAACATGTAATTAACTTTATGTACTATGTGGCGGAAGAATTAAGAGAGATAATGGCTAAGCTTGGTTTTAGGACTGTTGACGAAATGGTCGGTCAAAGTCAAAAAATGAATATGGAAGATGCTATAAAAAATTATAAAACCAAAGGCATTAATCTTTCAAAGATTCTTTTTAAACCTGATGTTCCAGAAAGTACATCTATTAAAAATAATTCTAAGCAAAATCATAATTTAAAAAAAGTTATCGATTTTAAAATACTTTCTGAAGCAAAATTAGCTATTGAAAAAAGAGTCAAAATGAGTTTGTCTTACCAAATTAAAAATACTGACAGAACTGTTGGTGCAATTTTGAGTAATGAAATATCAAAATTATATGGTGAAAAGGGGCTTCCTGATGATACTTTGAAACTTAATTTTAAAGGTGCTGCAGGACAGAGCTTTGGAGCATTTAGTACTAGAGGATTGACAATGACAATTAGCGGAAATACAAACGATTACTTTGGAAAAGGTCTTTCAGGTGCTAAAATTATTGTTAAAATTCCTGAAGAATCAAGTTTTATTTCACACAAAAATATAATTACTGGAAATGTGGCACTCTACGGGGCTACGTCAGGTGAAGCTTATATTAATGGTATAGCAGGAGAAAGATTTTGCGTAAGAAATTCAGGTGCTACTGCTGTAGTTGAGGGAGTTGGAGACCATGGATGTGAATATATGACAGGTGGTACAGCCTTAATCCTTGGAAATATTGGTAGAAACTTTGCAGCTGGAATGAGCGGAGGAACTGCTTATATTTATAAATCTGAAGAATTTGATAAAAGAAACTTTAATTTAGAAATGATTGAGTTTGAAAATCCAAGTAAGCAAGATTTAGATTTAATTAAAAAACTTATTGAGAATCATTTCAGTTACACTTCTAGTAGATTAGCAGAAAAACTTTTAATAAATTGGAAAAAAGAATCTTTAAATTTTGTAAAAATTATGCCTACTGAATATAAATTAGCTCTAGAAAAAATGGCAAAAGATAAAATTTCTGAAATAATAAAATAATATGGGAAAACTTAAAGGATTTATTGAGTTTGAGAGGTCTGAAGAGGGACTAATTCCTGTAAGAAAAAGAATTAAAAACTACAATGAGTTTACAATTAAACCCTCTGAAGATAAGCTTAAAAAACAAAGCGGTAGATGTATGGACTGTGGAGTTCCTTTTTGTCACAGCGGGTGTCCCCTTGGAAACTTAATTCCAGATTTTAACGACGCTGTTTACCACAATGAATGGGAAAAGGCTTTATCAATTTTACATTCAACTAACAACTTTCCTGAATTTACTGGTAGATTGTGTCCAGCACCATGTGAAGCTGCTTGTGTGCTAGGTATAATCAATCCTCCAGTTTCTATTGAAATGATTGAGAAATACATAGTTGAGAGAGGATTTAAGGAAGGATGGATTAAACCTAATATACCTAAAAAAAGAAGTAACAAAAAAATTGCTGTTATAGGTTCAGGGCCAGCAGGTCTAGCTGCTGCTCAGCAATTAAATAAAGCAGGGCATAATGTAGAGGTTTTTGAAAGAGATAAAAAAATTGGTGGTCTTTTAAGGTATGGCATTCCAGACTTTAAGATGGAAAAACATATTATTGATAGAAGAATTAATATACTTAAAAAGGAAGGTATTAAGTTTAAAACAAATATTGATGTTGGTGAAAATTATTCAATCAAAGAATTAAAAAAATTTGATGCAATTGTATTGTGCACGGGTGCAACAATAAAAAGATCCCTTCCTATAAAAGGATCAGATTTAAATGGAATAAAACAAGCAATGGATTTTTTAAAACTGCAAAATCAAGTAGTTGATAATTTAAAAAAAACATCTAATATTCTTAATGCAAAAGGAAAAAATGTAATTGTTATTGGTGGAGGAGATACTGGGTCCGATTGTATAGGAACTTCCAATAGACAAGGAGCAAAATCTGTGACAAATTTTGAAATAATGCCAAAGCCATCAAAATCAAGATCTGAAGAAAATCCTTGGCCCTTCTGGCCTTTTAAACTCAAGACAACTAGCTCTCACGAAGAAGGTATTCACAGGGAGTGGAGTATTTTAACGAAGGAATTTGTTGGTGACAAAGATGGTAATGTAACTGGCTTGAAAACTATTGAAGTTGAGTGGATAAAAAAAGAAGGGGAAAGACCTCAATTAAAAGAAATTGAAGGGAGTGAAAAATTATGGCCCTGTGACTTAGTCTTATTGGCATTAGGTTTTACTGGGCATGAAAAAAGCTTAGTTGGCCAATTGAAGGTTTTAACAGATGATAGAGGTCAAATTACTACAAAAAATTACCAATCTAATATCCCTAATATTTTTTCTGCAGGTGACATGAGACGAGGCCAATCCTTAATTGTATGGGCAATTTCTGAAGGTAGAGAGGCCGCTTTCCAAGTAGATAAGTTTTTGACTGGATATTCCAATTTAGAAACTAAAGAAAAGGGAGATTTACCAAATGTAAGATAGCTTAACTTAATTAAAAAAATTCCAAACTAATCCAAATCGTATTGTAAAATCTCTGTAAGGATAATCCGGTGATGAGTAAAAATTATTTCCCGAAAAAGTAGAATTAAAATGTTCTGCTTTTAAAAATAACCTTGTTTGTTGAATTTTTGCATTTATAAAAAAATCTATTATTGGAAATCCTCCAATTTGTTTTTTTGATTGAACATGAAAAGAACTAATCAAAGGATTGTATTCGTCTGCATAATATTTAGAAAAATATTTAAAAGTAAATCCTGACTGAAAGAATAAAGCTCCTTTTAATATAGTATTTGAATAATATATTGTATTTCTAGAGATGAAATTAGGTAAATTTAAAATATCTTCGTCTTGATCTACAGTTTGATACAAAATAGTATTATTCAATGCAAACTTTCCAAACTTGAATTCTTTATTCCATTTAATTCGTAAATAATCCATAGTTGATTTGTTTTGAGCAACCAAAGGAACCATAGAAATATCGTCATCTCCAGAAAGATAGAAATATGTGAAGTTATCAATTGTTCTGAGATCAAACCTTATGTTTCCATAGTTTTGAGATTTAAAATCTAAAAATACATTACTGTATTGAGTCCTTTGAATCTCATTATTCCAATTAACATCTAAATACCCACTGCTGTATAATTCATAATAAAACCCTGGATGTTTGTTTAAAATGTTTATACCTAATGAATAATTGATTTTATTTTTCTTTGATGAACTGACAGAGAGATCTATTAAATTACCCAATCTATCTCCAAATAAATTTTTGGTTATAGTTGCATTTAAATCATGATTAAAAAAAGATTTATTGAATTTAAAAGTCAATGCGCTTTCGTTTTGACTTAAACTTTTAAAATCAGCACTTAAATAATTTGATTTATAATTGTAATTATAGTTTGTATAAATAACCTTGATTTTACCAAAAAAATTGGAGTTTAAGTAGGAATACAATTCATTTAAAGTAGTTTTAATTTCAGCTTTATCGTCAATTCTACTTAAAGCTGAATTTATAGTTCCGTAAAAGTTGGTTGGGCTATCTTGGGAATAAGTATTTTTTAAAGTTTCATATTGAAATCTATGACCAATTGATACTGTATTTTTTTTTGAACTAGTGACGTTTTTGTTTATGATAAAATCTTGATCGATAAAGTATCTTTTACTTGAAAATAAATTAGTTGCATTTTCAAACTTGACTGATAATTTTGACCTTTCATTAAACAAGGGGTCTTCTAATTCAAAATTTTCAATCGATTCTTCAGTTAATCCGCCATTTTCTTGGTTTTCAAAGCTTTGACTAACAATATGTGATCTCAAATTATAACGATTATTTTCTGAACTGTAGTTGGTTGTAAACCTAAATTGTTTAAGACCAGAAAGGATATTTTGATAATTGCCTAGTGATCTTAAACCCTTAAAAGCTATTGAAAAGTTGAATCTGTTTGAAATATTAGATGTAAAAAAAGCATCTGTATATTGTCCTTGCCTCATTACTGTCTTGAAAAACAACTCAGTTAATGGAGTTGGTACATGAAAATAGGAAACATCACTTGAACTGAGATAAGCATGTTTATTTGCATAAAAACTAAATTCTGGCAAGAAAGATAAGTCATTCAAGTCATGTGTTAATTTATTGTAAGTCTGACCAATATTTGAGAATTTTAATAATTCAAAATCATCTTTTCTTAAAAAATTGAATTTATAGTGTTTTTTTATTGATAATGTTGTGTCTATGAAAGTAGAGTCATTGAAAATACTAATTTTCAAGTATTTTTCGATTTCTGGTAATTTAGATCTATCCAAAGAATCATTATTTACTTTTAAAATTGATTTTAATGATTGAATAGAGTTTTTAGACTCTTCTACCTGATCAAGATTTGATTTTAGTTCAGTATTATCTTTTTGTCCATATAAAAATGATAATGAACTAACCATCATTATAATTATAAAAGAATAACTTTTCATTAATTTACTTTGAGTAAAGTTATATATTTCATTTTATTTAAATTTTAATAATTATCTATTTTTAAGTCAATATATGCTTAAACAATACTATTCAAAGTATATTGAATGCGGAACAGATGAAGCTGGAAGAGGGTGTTTAGCTGGTCCGGTAACTGCTGCTGCAGTAATTCTACCTCCTACATTTAAAAATAAACTTTTAAATGATTCAAAAAAACTTTCTTTAAAAAACAGAATCTTACTTAGAAAAATTATTATTGAAAATGCTATTGACTATGCAATTGCTAATGTATCAGTTGAAATTATTGAAAAAATAAATATTTTAAATGCTTCAATTTTGGCAATGAACATAGCTATAGAAAAATTAAAAATTAAACCAGAATTTATAATTGTTGACGGAAATAAATTTAAATCTAAAAACAAAATACCTCATAAATGTATAATCAAAGGTGATACTAAGTATATGAGTATTGCCGCAGCCTCCATTCTTGCCAAAACAAGCAGAGACCATTACATGATTAACCTTTCAAAAGAATATCCCAATTACTATTGGAATGTCAACAAAGGATATCCAACCAAAAAACACAAAAAAATAATTTTAGAAAACGGGATAACCAAACACCATAGAAAGACATTTAAATTGAATTAGAAAATATTTCATTTGTTCCTTACATTTACAAATAATTAAAATGAAAAAAATATTACTATTTCTTTTAGTTTTTTCTTTCACAAATTGTGACAAAAAGTATACTAATGAAATATATCTTATTGATCTGGTCCCAAGAAATCCAATACTGTTGGTTAAATATGAATCTACAAAAAATTTAAAGACAGAAAATTTTAACAAGACATTAAACTCAATAATTAACTACAAGAGTATTGATTCCATTACAAACAGATTTTTAAGCAAACCTATATTAATTAGTTATCACAACGTTGGTAAAAAAAATCTACAAAGCATTATTTTTACAAACAAAAAAAATGTTGTACCTATTAACAAAATAAACGATTCGACTGAGTACAGTGGTTATGTTATTAAGAAATTTTTTAAAAATAATGGCGAATATTTTAGTTCAATTAAAGGCAACATGTATATCGAATCTAAAAGTAAATTATTATTAGAAGATGCTTTAAGAAATTCTAATCATCTAACAACAGATAAAACTGGACATCTAGAAAAATTATACAATATATCAAACTCAAATATTACATTATTTGTTTCTGAAAAAATGTCTGATTATTTAAATGACTCCAAAATGAATGAAATTTTTAATATTTCAAACTTTACTGATTGGATGCAATTTGACGTTGAGATAAACAACAAAAGTCTTACTTTAAATGGAGTGGGAATTATTAATGATTCTATATTTAAAAAAATAAATGTTTTAAAAAATGTTGAATCATCTAAATCAAAAATTAATAAAATCATTCCAATTAATTTTAAAAGTTTTAATAGAACAACTTATAATCATTATGAGTACATATCAAATATTGAAAATCAGGTTTCTATAAAGGAACTAAAGAGAATTATCAATGATTCTATTTTGTATGAAATAGATGAGATTGGCTCGATAGTTTTAGAAAATGACTCTATTGCTTCATTTAGCTTCAAAAACAAAGAATTAATTAATGAAAAAATTAATAATACTTTAATATCTAAATATAAATATAGAGGGAAAGAAATTTTTGAATTTTCTGGAAAAATATTAAATACCAAAAATATAATACTCGATTTTTTTCCCAAAAATATATCCTTTGGAACAATGATTGAAAATATTTTATTGTTATCAAATGATAAAAATTCCATAGAAAATATAATATTAAATTACATCAATAATACTACTTTAGAAAAATCAATAAATTTTTTAAATAGTTACTACAACATTCCAGAAAATGGAAACTTGTTAAAAGTCTACAATATTGAAAAATTTGATTCATTATTATTTAAAAAAAATAAGTTGGTTCAAAATGATTATAAATTTTGGATTAATCACTCATCTATTGAAGAAAAATTTATTTATAAAACACACGCTATTAGTGAATTAGAAAAAGAAATTAATACAATAGGTCCCAAAATAATTTTCAACATAAAATTAAAGAACAGTATTTATACAGAGCCAAAATGGTTTACAAATTACGTAACCAAAAAGAAGGAATTGATAGTTCAAGATGATAAAAATATTTTGTATTTAATTTCAGATGTTGGAGAAATCATATGGGAAAAGAAACTTAAAAGCAAGATTGTTGGAGACATCACTCAAGTAGATTTATTTAATAACGGAAGATTACAATATGCGTTTAATACTGAAATGAGTTTTTTAGTTTTGGATAAAAACGGAAAAGATGTACACAAAATTAATCATAAAAAAAATGAAAAAGTCCTTGGTCTTTCTGTGTTTGATTATGACAAAAATAAAAATTATCGTTTTTTAATTTGTTATAAAAATCAAATTAAAATGTTAGACTCCAAAATGAAAATTGTTAAAGGTTTTAATAAAAACAATATAAAATATAACATTACTTATCCCCCAAAACACTTTAGAATTGGATCAAAGGATTATTTAATAATTAATACTGAAAAAAAATTATACATAACGGACAGAAGAGGAAATTCTAGAATTAATATTACTAATAATCTAAACATTTCTAAAAATGAAATTTTTCTACACAAAAATTCTTTGACTACCATTAGTAATGATAATACATTAATTAAAATAGATTTTAATGGGAAAATCTCTAAAACAACTCTTCCATTGGAATCAAAATATTTAATTTATGCCAACAATAAAAACTTAACACATTTTTCAGGAAACACAATTAATATCAATAATAATAATATTGAAATGACTTATGGAAATTATTCAAAGCCTAAAATATTTTCAAATGACCTAATACAAATTACAAATAATGATGAAAATAAATTATATTTATTTAACATCGATGGTTCAATTAAATCTAATTTTCCAATTTTTGGATCAGGTCAGGCTGATATTACTAAAAATAAAAAAAATGATAAATTAATTGCAGTTAAAGGAGACGAAAAAGAAATTCTTGTTTACTCCATTAACTAAACTTTTTTAGTTGCTGAAAAAAGTTTTAAAAAATTATTTATAATTTTTTCTTTTAAAAAATTTTCTTCAATATTTTTCTTACACTCAATTGATATTGATGTCACTGACTTATCTTTAATTCCACATGGAACAATATCATTAAAATAACTTAAGTCATTATTTACATTTAGCGCTAGCCCATGCATTGTTACCCAACGACTTGCTTTAACTCCAAGAGCACAAATTTTTCTTGGATTGCTTGTGTTTACATCAAGCCATACGCCTGTTTCATTTTCACTTCTTTCGCCTTTAATTCCATAGTCCCTTAGAGTCAAAATTATTGTTTCTTCTAAAAATCTAAGATATTTATGCACATCAGTGAAGAAGTTATCTAAATCTAAAATTGGATAGCAAACTATTTGACCTGGTCCGTGATAGGTAATATCACCGCCTCTATTAGTATTGTAAAATTTGATGTCATTTTTTTTTAAATCATTTTCATTTAACAATAAATTTGAAATTTTTCCACTTTTACCTAAAGTATATACACTGTTATGTTCAACAAAAACTAAATGATTTTTAGTTTTAGTATTTGTTCTGTTTTTTCTATTACTGATTTTAGTATCGATTATTTCGTTGAATAATTTTAATTGAAAATTTAAAGCCTCTTCGTAATCAACTAAACCAATATCATGAATTTTTACAGTTTTATTCATTTAAATTAATTATTTGGATTATTTAAAATAACAAGTGCTGCAATAACACCCGGAATCCACCCACATAATGTTAAAATCAAAACAATTAAAATAGAACCACAGCCTTTGTCAAGAACTGAAAAGGGAGGAAAAATAATAGATAATAAGACTCTCCAAAAACTCAAATTATTTTTATTTAAACAAATATATCTAAATGAAATAAAAATTTCTTTGTTGTTCCTTCTTTTCTAATTATTATATTTGGAAAAAATTCAAAATATGCTTTCTGAGCAAGAAATAATAAGAAGAGAAAAATTAACAAAACTTCGTGAATATGGAATTGACCCTTACCCTGCGGCTCTATTTTCAATAACTACTAATACAAAAAAAATAATTTCAGAATTCAACGAAAATCACTCAGTAAGTATTGCAGGAAGATTAATGTCTAGAAGAATACAAGGAAAGGCCAGTTTTGCTGAAATTCAAGATAGCTTTGGTAAAATTCAAATATATTTTAACAGAGACGAGATTTGTCCAGATGAGGATAAATCAATGTATAATGAAGTTTATAAAAAACTATTAGATATTGGTGATATAATTGGTATTAATGGGAATTTATTTACCACTCAAGTTGGTGAAAAAACTATTATGGTTAAAAATTTCACAGTTTTAAGTAAATCTTTAAAACCACTTCCATTACCAAAAACTGATAATGAAGGTAATATTTATGATGAGTTTACAGACCCTGAACTTAGATACAGACAACGGTATGTTGACTTAATCGTTAATTCAGAAATTAAAGAAACATTTAAAAAGAGAACAAAAATTATAAATATTATTAGATCTTTTTTTAATGACAAAGACTATTTAGAGGTTGAAACGCCAATACTTCAGTCCATCCCTGGAGGTGCTTCTGCTCGGCCATTTACTACTCACCACAATGCTTTAAATATTCCATTGTATTTAAGAATAGCAAACGAATTATATTTAAAGAGATTAATTGTAGGTGGATTTGATGGAGTTTATGAATTTGCAAAAGCTTTTAGAAATGAAGGAATGGATAGAACACACAATCCGGAATTTACTATGGTGGAACTTTATGTGGCTTATAAAGATTACTTCTGGATGATGGAAACAACTGAAAATTTACTTGAAAAAATAGCAATTGATTTAACAAGTTCAACTCTTGTTAAACTTGAAGACAATTCAATCGATTTTAAAGCTCCTTTCAAAAGGGTAAGTATTTTGGATTCCATAAAGGAACATACTGGTGTTGATGTTTCTGAATTTGGTGAAAAAGAAATGTATGAAACAGCAAAAAAATTAGGTATTGATGTTGATAGTACTATGGGTCTAGGAAAATTAATTGATGAAATATTTGGTGAAAAATGTGAACACCACTACATACAGCCAACTTTTATTACAGATTATCCAAAGGAAATGAGTCCATTGACAAAAGAACATCGTGATAATCCAAGACTGACTGAAAGGTTTGAACTTTTTGTAAATGGAAAAGAATTAGCTAATGCTTATTCAGAACTAAATGACCCAATAGATCAATTATCTAGATTCGAAGACCAACTAAAACTGTCTGAAAAAGGAGATGACGAGGCAATGTTTATTGATAATGATTTTGTTAGAGCTCTTGAATATGGAATGCCACCTACGTCTGGTATCGGAATTGGTATTGACCGTTTGGTAATGTTATTTACCAATAATAAATCTATTCAAGAGGTTATATTTTTTCCACAAATGAAACCTGAGCTCTCCAAACCAAAACCAAAAGTAGAAGATTTTTTAGAAATTGGTATTGACAAAAAATGGGTAAAATATGTAATGGAGATCTATTCAAGTAAGGATAATTTACTTTTAAATAAAGCAACTCAAGTTCATCAAAAAATGAACGGATTTAGAAAAAAAAATAAATTAGACCTTAACACTCTTCAAATCGGAGAAGTTGAAAAATGGTTCAAAAATAAATAACCTACAATTATGAAAAATAACTATCAGAATTTATTATTAATATTTTTTTTAAGTATCTCTTTTTTTAACAATAACGTTTATTCACAGTCTAAAGATGATTTAATTGAGGCCATCAAAGAGGCAAATAATGATGGAAAAGATCAGGGTCTAAAAAAATATTCAAGTTTAATTACTAAAGATGCTGTAAGTGACAAAGGTTTGTTTGATGTCCACAAAATAAAAGATAAGTATTACTTTGAAATTAATGACTCTTTAATTGGAAGAGAAATGTTGATGGTTACAAGAATAGCTAAAACCGCCGCTGGAATTGGTTTTGGAGGCGGAAAACAAAACACCCAAGTTCTTAGATGGCAAAAAAAAGATAGTAAAATTTTGTTAAGGGTTGTATCTCATAATGTAGTTGCTAATGATTCCCTTCCGGTTAGTGAAGCAGTTGTTAATTCTAACTTCGAACCAATCTTACACAGTTTTAAAACATTATCTTATGGTGAAAATTCATCAATTATAGATGTAACTAAACTATTTACTGATGATGTTAAACCTTTAGGATTTCCACAATCAAGAAGAAAATCATATAAAATTTCAAGCTTAGACTCAAAAAGATCTTTTATTGAGTCAATTAAAAGCTACCCTACTAACATTGAAGTTAGACATGTAAAAACTTACAGATCTTCAGATCCTCCTTCAAATTCAAGTGTTGGTGCAGTTTCTTTAGAAATGAATAATTCTATGATTTTACTTCCGAAAACCCCTATGAAAAGAAGATATTTTGATCAAAGAGTTGGATGGTTCGCAAGAAGTCAGGTTGATTATGGATTAGACGTTCAGGAAAGTAAATCACTAAAATATCTTGACAGATGGAGACTTGAAGTAAAAAAAGAAGATATCGAAAAATTTAAAAAAGGAGAGTTGGTAATTCCGAAAAAACAAATAGTTTATTACATTGACAGAGCTACACCTTTAAAGTTGAGAAAATATTTGAAACAAGGTATTGAAGATTGGCAAGTAGCATTTGAAGAAGCTGGATTCAAAAATGCGATTATTGCTAAGGATCCACCAACTAAAGAAGAAGATCCCGAGTGGAGTCCTGAGGATGTGAGGTACTCTGTTGTTAGGTATTTAGCCTCTCCAATACCAAACGCTAATGGTCCTCATGTCAGTGATCCTAGATCTGGAGAAATTTTAGAATCCGATATTAATTGGTATCACAATGTAATGACATTACTTAGAAATTGGTTTTTTGTTCAAACTGCAGCTATAAATGAAAAAGCCAGAGGAGTTGCTTTTGATGATGAAGTTATGGGAAGATTGATAAGATTTGTGTCAGCTCATGAAGTTGGTCATACAATAGGCTTGCCTCACAACATGGGAAGTAGTAGTGCTTATCCAGTGGATTCACTAAGATCTGCATCTTTTACAAAAAAATATGGTACAGCTCCATCCATTATGGACTATGCTAGATTTAATTATATAGCTCAACCTGAGGATAAGGGAGTTTCTCTAATGCCAGATATTGGAGTTTATGATAAACATGCTGTTAAATGGGGTTACAGACCAATTCTAGATGCTAAAACAGCAAAAGATGAAAAGAAAACGCTAGATAAATGGATTAGAGATAATGAAAACAGTATGATGCATAGATTTGGTAGTGCCGGTATTGATCCTAGTTCACAAACAGAAGATTTGGGAGATGATGCCGTCAAAGCTAGTGAATATGGAATATTAAATTTAAAAAGAATTATTCCTAATCTTAACAAATGGACTTCCGAGAATGGAAAAGATTATTCAGATCTTCAAACAATGTACGGTCAAGTGCTTTCACAATTTAATCGTTATATGGGACACGTAAGTTCAAATATTGGAGGAGTATATCAATATTACAAAACTTATGATCAAGAAGGTCCAGTTTACACCCATGTCAAAAAATCTCATCAAATAAAATGTATGAACTTTCTTCAAACTCAACTTTTTAAAACTCCAACTTGGATGATTGATAAAAATATTTTAAATAAAATTGAATTTGCTGGAAATGTGAACAGAATTAGAGCAACTCAATCTAGAACATTAAACAGCATACTAGATTTTGGTAAAATGGCTAGGTTAATTGAAAATGAGGCAATAAATGGTGCTAAAGCTTATACATTAATTGAAATGATGTCTGATTTGAAAAAAGGAATCTGGGAAGAGCTTTATACAAATAAACCAATCGATGTTTATAGAAGAAATTTACAACTTGCTTACATAGATAGGATTAATTATATAATGAATGAAGAACAGGGCTCTACCCCATCTTGGGCCAGAAGTTATGTGACAACTGTAAAAGTTAGTCAATCAGATATAAGAACTGTCTCTGTTGGTCAATTGTTAGAACTAAAAAAAGAAATTAAAAAGTCATTAAAGAAAAACTCTGATGAAATGAGTAAAATTCATCTTATGACAGTTGAATCGAAAATTAATAGAATTTTGATTGGAAAACCAATCTAAAGAAATTTAGTAACTTTTTTTAAAGAATCAAGGGTAAAGTCTATATCATTGTAGGATAAAGCATCGTTTAAAAAATAGCTCTCGAAAGCGCTTGGAGGCAGGTAAATACCTTCTTTTAACATACCGTGAAAATATTTTTTAAAAATTTCGTTATTTCCTTTTTGAGCTGATTTAAAATCTATCACATCATCAGAACAAAAATGTAAAGAAATCATTGATCCTAATCTATTTATTTTAAAATCTAAATTTGTTTTTCCTAAAATCTCATACATTCCTTTTTCTAAATAAGCAGCTTTATCATCTAAACTTTGATAAATATTATTATTGTTATTTAATTCTGTCAATGTAGCTAACCCTGCAGACATTGCTAAAGGATTTCCACTCAAAGTTCCAGCTTGATATATAGATCCAGTAGGTGATAATTCCTTCATTATTATATTTTTTGAAGAAAATGCTCCAACAGGCAATCCACCTCCAATTACTTTTCCGTAAGTAACAATGTCTGCCTCAACTCCAAGCAATTCCTGAGCTCCGCCCTTGGCAAGTCTATATCCAGTCATAACCTCATCAAAAATTAAAAGAGAATTATTTTCGTTACATAAATTTCTCAGTCCTTGAATAAACCCATCCTTTGGAATCACACAACCCATATTTCCAGCAATAGGCTCAATAATTATTGCAGCAATTTGATTAACATTATTTTCAAAAATAGCTTTCACAGAATCTAGATCATTATACGAAGCAATTAGTGTATCTTTCGCAGTACCATTTGTAACACCAGGGCTGTTTGGTGTCCCAAAAGTAACCACTCCACTACCTGCTTCAATTAAAAAAGAATCTGAATGACCATGATAACAGCCAGAAAATTTAATTATTTTTTCTTTTTTAGTGTATCCACGTGCTAATCTAACTGCACTCATACAAGCCTCAGTTCCTGAATTAACAAACCTAATTTTTTCCATAGCTGGCACCATAGAAAGAGATAACTTGGCTAAATCTGTTTCCAGTGAAGTTGGCATACCAAATGAGGTCCCCTTTTTTGCTGTTTTAGAAATAGCGTTAATAACATTTGGATGGGCATGGCCTAAAATCATTGGTCCCCATGAAGATATATAATCTATAAATCGATTACCATCCTCATCATAAACGTAAGCACCTTTAGCTTTTGAAGCAAAAATTGGAGATCCACCAACAGATTTGAAAGCTCTAACAGGTGAGTTAACTCCGCCTGGAATTACTTCTTTTGCCTGCTTGAATAGTTCACTACTTCTTTTATACAGCACTTATTTTAATTTTAAAACCTGGCCTATATTTAGACTATTTCCAGAAATATTATTAATCTTAACTAAATTTTTTAAACTTACTCCTGACTTTTTTGAAATTGAATATAGTGTATCACCTTTTTTAACGATATAAATATCTTCTAAATTTTTGGATTCTTTTATTTTAGAAATAGAGTTATTTTTTTTTATATATTTTTTTTCTTTTCTAAAATTTAATGGTTTTTTAGAACCATCCAATTTCCAAAGTTCATATCGCTCAATTAAGGAAATTAATTTATCAGCATAGGCTGGATCCGTAGCATAACCAGCTTTTTTTAAACCGATTGACCACCCGACATAATTGTTTCTTCGAAGTTTGAAAAGAGAACTGTATCTGTCTCTTGTTTTAAGAAAAATTGAATGATCACGATATGATTTTTCTGGATTTTTATATTTTCTAAAACACTCTCCCCTAGCATCGTCGTCATGATAAACTTTTTTACCTTTCCATCCTGAATGACATTTAATACCAAAGTGATTATTCGATTTTAAAGCTAGTCCTCCATTTCCAGAACTAGACTCTAAGATTCCTTGAGCCATTGTTATACTTGCTGGAATTCCAAATTTTTTCATTTCATTAATGGCAATTTGTGAATACGTATTTACATACCAATGTGTTCGTTCCTCGCTTGTCATCGATTTAAAAAAACGATTAACAGACTTTGATGATTTATTTTTAATTTTTTTTGGATTATTGTCTTTGTAGGATAGTTTTTTAACACCACAAGAACTTAAAAAAAATAAAAAAATAAAAATTAATGGTTTATAATTTCGCATCCTTTTTTCTTTAACTTAAAATTGATTTCATTAATTGACTGAAAACCCCCTGTATTTATTAGTAAAATTTTTTTTCCATATATCCACTGATCGTTAGAAATCATTTTTATAATATGATATAACATTTTAGAATTATATATTGGATCAAGTAATATACCAGTTTGTTTATTTATATCATTGATAAAATTAACAAGTATATTGTCTATTTTTGAATACCCTTTGAAAAAATTATCATCAAAAATTTTCCAATTATTATTATTTACAAATTTAGTGATTACATTATTTATATTACTAGATTTTAATGCAGAAAACCCTAAAACTTTTTGAAATTTTTTTTTTGAATTAATTAAGCCAGCAATTGTGCCACCAGAACCCACAGGACAACAAATTACATCAAAAAAATCATCATCTTTTTCTAAAATTTCCTCACAACCCTTTACACCAAGATAATTAGTCCCTCCCTCTGGAATTATAAAAGAATTTGTATGCTTTTTTCTTAAAGTATTAATATATTCTGCGTTATTTCTTTTTTTATAATCTGTTCTTGAGATAAACAGAAATTTCATACCAAAATTTTTACAATTTTGTAATGTTGAATTCAATTTTTTATTTAACAGTTCATCCCCACGAATTATTCCAATAGTTTTAAGATTAGTTAGTTTTCCAATATAAGCAGTCGCTAGAATATGATTTGAGAAAGCCCCGCCAAAAGTTATAATTTGATCTTTTTTCTCGTTTAAAGCTTTTTCTACATTATATTTTAATTTTCTAAACTTATTTCCTGAAATGATTGAGTGAATTAGATCCTCTCTTTTGATAAAAACTCTAATATTATTATTTTTAAAAATGGGTAATTTAATTTCTTGATTTTCAGACTTGATTTCTTTAAAATAAAACATTATAAATATTATTATTTAACTATATAAAAGAAATAAAATTTATTTAATTATCAAATTAGGCACAGTTGTTGATTTATTTTTGCGAAACAGTTAATATGAAAAACTTTTACCAATCTTTATTAATTATTTTTATCACGGGACTATTCTTTACTAGTTGTAATTCAATAAAAGTTTACTCTGATTTTGATTCTGAGGCAGATTTTAGTAACTATAAATCGTTTGCTTTTTATAAAAACGGTATTGATAAAGTTGAAATTTCAGACTTAGACAAAAAAAGAATTCTTAGATCAATTGAAAAGAATCTTACATCAAGAGGAATGAAAATAATGAATGACCCTGATCTGTTAATTAATATTTCTACTAAATCTTCAGATAATATTTATATTGATAATACTATTTATAGTCCTTTCTTCCATA
>Ga0209632_10001500_pt1 | contig 23530 bp, 23 predicted proteins | sample COG_10_FD_184754 | JGI IMG/M metagenome (GOLD analysis project Ga0209632, IMG submission 184754) | Pelagic Microbial community sample from North Sea - COGITO 998_met_10 (SPAdes) (version 2) | ecosystem: Environmental > Aquatic > Marine > Neritic zone/Coastal water | place: Helgoland, sampling... | reverse complement strand
AGGTGGTGTCGGCTTTGAACTAAATGGCATTTATCCAATTAATAAAAGAAAAAATGGACGGCCAACTATTTCATTATCCTCTAACTTTTCTAAACTACCCTTAAAGGTAATTAATAGTTTTTCTCCTGACTTTTTTAATATTGATGGAAATGCTTCTGGTGAGATACAGATTAAAGGAACTCACCAAGCTACTAATTATATTTATAATTTAAATATCGATAGCACTTTTTTTGATCTAATTAAATTAGGTAATATCCAAAGTAAAGGCTCCTATGATGGTGAAAATCTTCATGTTGAAATAGCTCAAGCAAAAATGAATGAAGGTGAGATCCAAGCCTCTGGAAGTATCCCTTTTGATCTAAATATTATCTCAAAAAAATTTGGTCAATTTTTTGATGATAATCCTTTTAATCTGAAAATCGAAGCAAAAATGAACCGATTACCATTCTTAACTCCTTACATAGCAGACCTTGATTCAGCAGTTGGTGATTTTAATATATCTGTATTATTAACAGGTAATTACGACAATATCCAACGTGATGGTATGATAACTATTGAAAATGGAGTTCTACATACCCTTTTATTAAGTGACCCCATTCAAACTATTAATGGTAGTGCTATTCTAGAGATGAATAAAATGGATCTTTCTAAATTAAGTGCCATGCTTTATCACCCCAGTTCCAACTATATAAAGCCAGACTTACCGAATATATTTATAAATGGAACTATTGATTTTAGCCAATTTTTTAGCCCTAATTATAATCTATCAATAAAAGCAAAAGAAGCATCATATAGACTCCTATTTCTTGATATTTATGGGCTAAGTAATTTTGATTTAACAGTCTCAGGTAGAGATACTATTGAAATTTCAGGAGAAATTGAATCATTAGACGCAAATATATTCTATGAATTTTCAACGGAAGAAGTAGGATCCGCAATTACTGAAGAAGATATAGTAATGTCTTATAATTTAAATATACCTTTTAGGTCATCAGCTTTTTTTCAGAATTCCCAAATAGACGCTGAGGTTCTTGGTGAGATAAATTTATCACAAAAAGGGCATCAGGAAATAGATTTTGGTGGCCAAATTATAGTTGAAGATGGTAATGTCTTTTCATATAAAGACAATTTTAAAGAACTCCAGGGGGTTGTAAATTTTGATAACAAAGGCTTTAATCCATTTATAGATGTTAGTGCCTTTACATTTATAGATGATGAAAAAATAAATTTAAGAATTACTGGTGGTGTTGAAAATTTAGATATAGTACTAGATTCTCGAAGTGGATTTTCGGAAAGTGATATTTTAGAACTTCTTACATGGGGGAAACGTTTTGAAGATCAAGAAATGACTTCAACAGGATTTGGGAATCAAACTTTTTCTATTCTAGGGTCACTTTTAGAAAATCAAATAGAAAAGAATCTAAAAGAATCTAAAATAGGAATGATGAGTTATGTAGATGATATAAATATCTCTGGTGCCGCTGGGTTACTTCAAGGTGCCGAAGAAGACTTTGAACTAACGGCTAAAAGAAAAATAGGTAGTAAAACATATTTGAATCTATCTTACAAAAGATCATTTTCACTTAATCAAGATCAATCACAAATAGGTGTAGAATACAAACTTAGTCGCCATTTTTCTGTTGTTGGTAATATGGATAGAGAAGGGAACTTAAATTTAAAATATAGATATAGATACGCTTACTAAGAATGTTTAAGCCATCGAATAGGTTTGTTTCTTTTGTGCTCTTTTATAGCTTTCTCTTTTCACAAGTAAAAGTATCTCAAATAAAAAATCTGAATATAACCGGCAATAAAAATATTTCAGATAAAGCTCTATTATTGATTCTAAGGCAGAAGCCACCAAGTATTTTTTCAAGGCATTCAAGTTTTGAACCCCGTCTTTTAAAATTAGATGCTTTGACGATAAAAAGTTTTTACCATTCAAAAGGATTTTTAGATGTTAAAGTTAAAGATTCTTATTCTATTAAAAATAACGATGTTGATATAATATTTGATATTAATGAGGGAAGGCAATTTTTTTTATCTGAAGTTAATTTTGAAGGTAACACCTTAATCTCAGATGATAAAGTAAAAGAAATATTAGGGTTGGTTGAAAGTAAACCTTATGACCCAGTTGGTGTAAATAATAGTATTTATAAACTTGAAAATGAATACCATAATTTAGCAAAATTATTTTTTTCTATAAAAGTTCAAGATAATATTACAGATTCTGCAAAAGTTCAAATTATCATAAACGAAGGAAAAGACGTTTATATAGATAATATTTATCTTGAAAAAATTGGTAAGATTGATAGTTCTTTAGTCCACAGAGAAATTACTTTTAGTAAAGGTGATTTATTTTCAAAAAAAGTAATTGATGTGACGTCAAAAAGACTAAGAGAAATGGGTGTTTTTTCAACAGCAAATCTTATACCAATCAAAGTAAATAATTCAGACTCCCTTGTTAATATAGTTATTGAGTTTAGAAAATATAAACAAAGAGAATGGAACTCCTCTGGGGGATATGATCCAATTAGTTTTGCTGAAGGAGCACCAGAACTACCGGCATTAAGCGGTACGATCGAATGGCGTAACCGATCTTTTTTTAATACACCGAAACAATTTTCCACAAAACTATTAGCAGGTATCCCTGTAAACGCAGATTTCTTAACACCTAGGTTAAGATATGATGCTAGCTTATCAGGGAATTGGTTTCTAGGAATACGTTTTCCAACCAAAATAACAGGCTATTTTGAGAGGTTTATTATATATAATGCTAATATATATGAAGGTGAAATTGATAGGTTTGGTACAAACCTATCTCAAAAAATCACATTTTATAATCGATCTTTTATTGAAACTAATGCAGTCTGGGAATCATTCAGTGATAAAACAGAAGAAAAGTTTGAAGAAAGGTCAATTTCATTAAAATTAAATATTGATAAAAAAAATATGGTTCTATACACAACCAAGGGCTATCTTTTCAAAAGTCTTTTTAAAATAGCTGGTTTTGGTGGTGGGAGAGAATATCAAAAAATTGATTTTACTTTTCAGAACTATTTTCCAGTAAATAAAAAAACTGTTTTTGCCACAAGATTACAATCCGGGAAAATTTGGGGATGGAGAGAATTGAATAATTCTGATTATTCTTATGAAAAATTTTATTTAGGTGGTAGTACTTCAATGCGTGGATGGGATGTCTTACGTTTTAAAGAAAATGATGAAAATAGGCCTTTTGGATCAACTATTAGACTTATGACTAATTTAGAGATAAGAAGTAATATTTATAAAACATTTGGCATTACAGTCTTTGCTGATGGCGGTTTATTAGAAAATAAAATAAAAAAGATAACAAGAAAAAATGCCAAATGGGATGGAGGGTTAGGTTTGACAGTTGAAACACCTTTAGGTCCTGCGAGATTGGACTATGCAATCAGATTAGATGATAAATCAAAATGGAAAATTCAATTAGGAGTACAAAGTTTATTTTAAGAAATGCTTCAGGATTTTTATCTGGATTTAAGCGTATAAAATAAATATTTTTATGATACATCAAAGTCTTTACGTAGGACTTATCATTCCTTAATTTCAATAGCTTTATTCAAAAGGAAGACAATGAAAAACAAAATGATACTACCTCTAGTTATACTCGCTTTGTTTAGTGGATGCTCCAAATCATCTTCTGAATTATTTGAGTTATCAAAAGTTAATTTAGATAATAATAAAACTGATCTTGCTATCTCGAGTCTTGAAAAATTAGTAAAAAAACATCCGAAGGATAGTTTAGCAGCAAAAGCTCAATACAAGTTGGCATCTATTCATTTAAGTTGGAAGAATGATTTAAATACTGGATACATTCAATTGAAAAAGACTGTTAAGGAATACGGAGAAACCATACAAGGTAAACAAGCTCAATCTGAGATTGATCAGTTTCCTGATTATATCATTAATAAAGCTGAGTCTTTAAGAAAACGAAAAATGCTTAAAGAAGCAGTAGATCACCTTATGTATATGACAAATAAATATTCATCGAATGAATTAACGCCAAAAGCTCAGTATATGCTTGGAGACATATATATGAATGATTTTAAAGATTTTACAACTGCAATTCAAGAATACCGTAAAGTTCTTAGTAATTACGGTGGCTCTTTACAAGAACCTCATGCTTTATTTATGATAGGTTATATTTATGCAAATGTAACAAATGATACAAAAAATGCTGAGATAGAATATAAATCTTTTATAGAAAAATTTCCGAACCATGAATTATATCCTTCCGTCAAATTTGAATTAGAGTTTTTAGGTAAAAGTATTGAAGAAATACCGGCTCTGAAACATATTACAACCTAGGTATTTATATGAGCGATTTTAGTTTATCTCAAATAAATGAAAAGATATCTGAATCTTCTAAGTTTATCGATGGGCTAACAACTTCAATGAACCAGATTATATTGGGGCAAGAGCAGTTAGTTAATAAAATCATTATTTCAATGTTAGCAAATGGCCATATTTTACTAGAAGGGGTACCTGGGTTAGCAAAAACAATGATGGTTAATACTTTGTCACAACTTATAAATACAAGTTTTCAACGGGTTCAATTTACACCAGACATGCTTCCAGCTGATTTATTAGGAACTTTAATTTATAATCAAAAAACAGGTGAGTTTGAAACACGAAAAGGACCAATCTTTTCTAATATTATACTAGCTGATGAAATTAATCGATCACCAGCAAAAGTCCAGAGTGCTCTATTAGAAGCCATGCAAGAGAGACAAATAACGATTGGTTCGAATACTTTCTTACTGGATTCACCTTTTCTAGTTATGGCAACTCAAAACCCAGTAGAGCAAGAAGGGACCTATCCTCTTCCTGAAGCTCAAGTTGATAGGTTTATGTTTAAACTTATTGTTGAATATCCCAGTCTTAATTCTGAAAGACTAGTTCTAAGACAAAATACTAGTGCAAGAAAAGCAAAAAAAATAACCCCAATTGTACAACCGGATCAAATTATTAAAGCTCAAAGTATTATTGATGAAATTTATGTTGATGAAAAAGTTGAAGATTATGTCTTGAACTTAATCTTTGCTACACGTGAACCAGAAAAATTTAATTTAGACGATTTATCAAGGATTATTGATTTTGGTGCATCACCACGTGCAACAATAAATCTTGTAAAAGCAGCAAAAGCTCGTGCATTTACTGAGCATAGAGGGTACATTACTCCAGAGGACATTAGGTACATTAGCGCAGATGTCTTAAGGCATCGAATTATTTTAACTTATGAAGCTGAAGCTGAAGAAATAACAACTGAAGATGTCATCCAAAGGTTGTTCGAAGTAATAGAGGTTCCATAATCTCTTCATGATACCAAGTGAGATCCTAAAAAAAGTTAAGCGGATTGAGCTTAAAACTCGAGGACTTGTTAACGAGCTATTTGGAGGGGAATATCATTCTGCTTTTAAGGGACGTGGGATGACATTTTCAGAAGTAAGAGAGTATCAGCCCGGAGATGATATAAGGCTCATAGACTGGAATGTAACGGCAAGGTCAAATGTTCCTTTCATCAAAATATTCGAAGAAGAAAGAGAGCTTACTGTATATCTAGTTGTTGATATTTCTGCATCAGGTGACTTTGGATCAAATCAAAAATTTAAAAAAGAACTAGGTGCTGAAATTGCTGCAGTTCTTGGATTCTCTGCTATAAAAAATAATGATAAAGTTGGAGTCCTTTTATTTACCGATATTATTGAAAAATATATTATACCTAAAAAAGGAAAAAGTCATATTTTAAGGATTATACAAGAATTATTAAATAATAGTCCTAAAGGAGAAAAAACTTCTTTAAAAGTTGCATTTGATTATCTATTAAAGGTTTCAAAAAGAAAAAGCGTAGTTTTTTTTATTTCTGATTTTATTGATTTAAATTTTTGGGACTCTTTAAAAATTGTAAATCGAAAGCATGATCTTATTGGAATCCATTTATATGATGATGTTGAATATAACTTACCTGATATTGGGCTTGTCAAAGTTGAAGATCCTGAGAGCAAAGATTCTTTCTGGATAGATTCTTCTAATAATTCAGTTCGTAAAACCCTTCGTGATCATCTCATTTTAGAAAAAGAAAAATTAATGCAAAACGCAAAAAAAATAGGTTTTGATATAATTTCAATTTCTACAAAAGAAGATTACATTGATCCTCTTATGGCTTTTTTTAAAATGAGAGAAAAGCGATATTGAATAATGCTATTTATTTTCTTTCTTATTCCAATCATTGGATTTTCTCAAGCATCAAGTTTAATATCGTATATAGATACAAATAATGTTCATATAGGTGATGTTTTAATTTGGACTGTTGAAATAGAAGGTGATTCGAGTGACTATGTTTTCTTCCCATTGGTTAATATAGAAACAGATAGCTTAATTATTAGAAAGCAAGATTTTATAACAAAGAATAAACAAGTTTTTGGTGTGAAATTTGAATTAATAGCTTGGGATACAGGAAGTTTTATGACTCCTGAATATAAAATTCATATTTTAAACTCTGATAGTACATTTAATTATGCATTAAAAAGTCCACCAGTAAGGTTCAATGTGAATAGTCTTTTATTAGACACAGTGATTACTGATTTTCTTCCGATAAAAGACCCGCTTCCAGTGAAAAGTATTTTTCCAATTAAATTAACTATTCTAATTATTATTTTTATGGCTTCAATAGTTTGCCTTTTACTAGTCGGGATAAAAAAACAGAAAAATAGATACATTAAAAATAAATATGTAGTAATTGAAGATCCTAAAAAAGTAGCACTACGTCGAATAAAAGCAGTCAATGAAACTGGCTTAATAAAAGATGTTTATGCCGAATTTTCTCATATTTCAAGACAATATATTGAGCTTAAATATTTTGTTAGAACCCTTGAGATGACAACAGAAGAAATTTCTTCATATCGCTCACTTTTTAATATAAATAATGATGAATTAGAATATTGGATAAACTTTTTGAATAATGCTGATAAAATAAAGTATGCTAAGGAAATTAGTACAGCAGAAGAAATGAGGTCTGATAGAGCTAGGCTGATTACATTTATTAATAATACATAAAAGAGGAATCTCTTTTTTGTCCAAGACATGTGATCATTAATTTAGAGTAGTTAATTTTGATTAACTTCTAATAATAAAAAATGGAACTTTTATGGCGAATACATCAAATATAAAAAACGGAGCAGTTATTCTGCATAAAAATAAGCGAATGAAGGTTGTAGACTTTCAACATGTAAAGCCCGGAAAAGGGAATGCTTTTGTACGTACTAAACTGAAAGATATTCAATCTGGAAAAATTATTGACGAAACTTTTAATGCTGGTCATAAACTAGAATTTATTAGAGTTGAAGCTAAATCAATGCAATTCTTATTTGTCGATGGTGAAACAAGTGTTTTTATGGAAAATGAAACATATGAACAATTAAATGTTTTAAATAAATCTGTTGGCGAGGGTATAAATTTTTTAGTTGCAGGAATTAATGTTGATGTACTGTTTGATGGCAACGAAGTCCTTGATGTTAGGCTACCATCTCATATTGTTTTAGAAGTAACAAATACGGAACCTGGGTTTAAAGGAAATACAGCAACAGGAGCATCAAAACCAGCAACTTTAGAAACAGGTTTTATTTTAAATGTACCGCTGTTTATAAATGAAGGGGATAAACTTCGCATAGATACTCGTACTGGAGAGTATGTAGAACGCTCAAAAGAATAGCGACAATTAGGAGAGAAATTATGTGGCAAGATAAATTGAAAGAAATTATATACATATTAGAAAATTCAAATATGAATGAAATTGAGGTGACATTTTGGGGCAAAAAATATAAGGTTGTTAAATCACCGGGGAATCTTCTTAATAGTATGCCGGGAACAAATGTTATTCAGGCTACAACTCAAAATGAAGTTATCTCCTCGCAAGAAGAAAAACCTATTTTACAAAAAGAAGAGGTTCAAGGAGAAGATCTTTTATCTCCAATGCCTGGTACATATTATTCAGCTCCGACACCCGAAGATCCTCCCTTTGTCAGTGTAGGTTCAAAGGTTTCAAAAGGACAGACTCTTTGTATCATTGAAGCAATGAAAATAATGAATGAAATTGAATCAGAATTCGATGGCATTATAACTGCTATAAATGTTGAAAATAGTGATCCGGTAGAATATAATCAGGTACTATTTAAAATTTCACTTTCATAAAGATAGTCATGTTCAAAAAAGTTCTTATTGCTAATAGAGGCGAAATCGCTTTACGTGTTATACGTGCATGTCATGAATTAAATATTAAAACAGTTGCTGTTTATTCAACCGCTGATGAACTTTCACTGCATGTGAAGTTTGCTGATGAAGCTGTTTGTATCGGACCTCCTGCCAGTAAAGATAGTTACTTAAATATTCCCAGAATTATTGCTGCAGCTGAAATTACTGGAGCAGATGCGATTCATCCCGGTTATGGCTTTTTATCTGAATCAGCACAATTCTCAAAAATTTGTGATGAAAATGAATTTACATTTTTAGGACCAACCCCTGAAATTATTGATTCGATGGGGAATAAAGCGAAAGCAAAGCAAACTATGAAATCGGCTGGCGTTCCAGTAGTACCTGGTGGAGATGGTATTTTAGATGGTCCAGAAGATGCTTTAGAGAAAGCAAATCAAATGGGATATCCTGTCATGTTAAAAGCTTCGGCCGGTGGTGGAGGTCGTGGGATGAGATTAGTTAAATCTGAATCCGATGTTATATCATCCTATAAATCAGCAAACCAGGAGTCTTTAACCGCTTTTGGAAATGGTGATATTTATATTGAAAAATTTATAGAAAACCCAAGGCATATTGAAGTTCAGATTTTATCAGATTCATTTGGAAATACTATTCATTTAGGTGAAAGAGAGTGTTCTATCCAAAGAAGACATCAAAAATTAATAGAAGAATCTCCATCTCCTTTTGTAGATAATGAAACACGTAAGAAACTTGGAGATGCTGCCGTTAAAGGGGCAAAGTATGTTAATTATATTGGAGTTGGAACTATTGAATTCTTAATGGATAAGAATAAAAATTATTATTTTATGGAGATGAATACTCGTATTCAAGTTGAGCATCCAGTTACTGAAATGGTAACAGGGATTGATCTGATAAAACAACAAATTAAAATGCATGCTGGTGAAAAATGTAATATAGACTCTACTCAATTTAAATTAAGAGGTCATTCAATAGAATGTCGAATTAATGCTGAAGATCCTTCAAATAATTTTCTGCCATTTCCAGGTAAAATAACTAGCTTTCACATGCCTGGAGGGAAAGGAGTCAGAGTAGACTCACATGCTTATGCTGGATATATAATTCCATCGCAATATGACTCGATGATAGGCAAAATTATAGTTCATGCGAAAAATAGGGATCGTGCAATAATCAGAATGCAGCGGGCTTTAGAAGAAACGATTATAGATGGTCCTAAAACTACAATACCATACCAAATGGCAATTATGAAAGATGATAAGTTTAAAATTGGAGATTTTGATACTAGCTTTCTTGAATCGTTTGAATTCAAACCAGAACAAAATATTAAAAAGGATTAGTACCTATGAAAACACCAGATAATTTATTGTATACTAAAGAACATGAGTGGGCAGATTTTAAGGGTGATGAAGTGATAATCGGAATTACCGATTATGCTCAAAATCAACTAGGTGATGTCATATTTTTAGAGTTCCCTCAAGTTGGTGATTTAATAAATGAAGGTGATGTCTTTGGCGAAGTTGAAGCTGTTAAAACAGTTTCTGAATTATTTTCTCCATTAACAGGAAAAGTGGTTGCAATAAATGAAACATTGGAAGACTCTCCGGATAGTGTTAACTCAGATCCTTATGGTCTTGGATGGTTGATTAAAATTTTACCTTCAAAACTAGAAGAAAAAGAGGCATTAATGAGTTCAGAAGAATATGAAAAATTAATTGGATAAATGTTAGTTTTCTCAAAATTAACCAAGATTATAAATAAAAAAGGTGCTGCTTATATTGTTTTAATTGATCCTGATAAAAAAAATTCTGGATCTATTATTGAAAAAGTAGAAAAAGCAAATATTTCTAGTGTTGATGCTCTATTTATTGGTGGTAGCTTAATAATGGATAATGAGCTAAACAAAAGAGTTAAGGAAATCAAATTGTTTTCTAAGATCCCACTAATTCTATTTCCTGGTGGGGTAGGACAATTAAATAAACATTATGATGCAATGCTTTTTATGTCTCTTATCTCAGGTCGAAACCCACATTATCTTATTGGTGAGCAAGTTATTACTGCGCCTTTAGTAAAAGATTTGAATATTGAAACTATTTCTACAGGGTATATACTTATTGAAGGTGGTAGCTGTTCAACTGTAGAGTTTATGAGTGGGACTCGACCTATACCAAGAAATAAAATAGATGTAATTATCTCTCATGCCTTAGCAGGCCAATATTTAGGTATGAAGATGATATATCTTGAGTCTGGAAGTGGGGCTGAATTACCAATCTCGGTGGAAGTGGTGTTAGCGATTAAAGAGACTCTTGATATTCCTATTATTGTTGGAGGTGGTATCAAATCTCCTGAAGTTGCTCATAAACTTGTAAAAGCTGGAGCATCTTTAGTTGTCACAGGTTCAATAATTGAAAAAGATCAAAATTTAATGAATGAAATTGCACATGCTGTGCACTGGAAAAATAATGCATGCTAAAATAAAAGCACAAATTTTAGAAAGTGCTAAAATAAAAGAGAAAATAGCTAATAATTGTATTGATGATATTATTTCTGCTGCCTCAATAATGATTCTTTGTATCAAAAATAATAAAAAAATTCTTTGGTGTGGAAATGGTGGTAGTGCTGCCGATGCACAGCATCTTTCTACTGAACTGATGGGTGGTATGTCTGACCATGATCGTAAACCAATACCATCTATAGCTCTCACTACTGATTCTTCATTCTTAACCGCATGGGCAAACGATACTGACTTTGAATCTATTTTTTCAAGACAAGTGCAAGGTCTTGGTCAGGATGGAGATGTTTTGATTGGAATTTCTACTAGTGGGAATTCAGAGAATGTTTTTTCAGCTATTAAACAAGCAAAGTTTAAAAGGCTAAAAACAATTCTTCTAACAGGGGAAACCGCTGGTAAAATGAATAATATTTCTGATGTGACAATTAAAATCCCGAGTAATGATACCCAGCGAATTCAGGAAGCTCATATTATGGTTGGCCAAATTCTTTGCGGATTATTAGAAGAGGAATTACTGAAATAATATGGATAATCATCTAGAAGATTATCTAATCATGTTAAAAGTAGAAAAAAATGTTTCACCCAGAACATATAAAGCCTACAAAAGAGATCTTGAAAAATATTTTAAATTTATGGCACTCAACAAAATCAAAAACTTAAATAATATTTCTCAACTAGGCATAAGTAAATATATTCATGAACTATATGATAATGGGTTTTCAAGCGCCAGTATAGCTAGAATGTTTTCATCAATTAGGTCTTATCATAAATTCTTATTCTCAGAAGAAATTATCGATAATAATCCAACATTAATTATGTCAACTCCAAAAATATCAAAAAAGTTACCTGAAATCTTGGAAGAGCATGAAATATCTGCTATTATTGATGTGATTAATAAAAATTCTCAATTTGCTCTTAGAGACAAAGCAATAATTGAAATGTTATATTCTTGTGGGTTAAGAGTCTCTGAGTTATGTGACCTTAATGTAAATAACCTTTTTTTTAAAGATGATCTTATTCGCATTATTGGCAAAGGATCAAAAGAACGTTTAGTTCCTGTTCTAGGAAGGGCAAAGGATTCTATTAATAAATATTTAATTCATAACAGACCTCAATTAATCAAAAAAGAAACTATAAATACCTTGTTTCTTAGTCGAAATGGAAAAAAACTTACAAGGGCAATGATTAATAATATTTTAAAAAAATATGTTTTGGCTGCAGGTATTTCTAAAACAGTTTCGCCGCATACATTACGTCATTCTTTTGCTACTCATTTATTGGATGGTGGTGCCGATCTTCGATTTGTTCAAGTTCTTTTAGGGCATAGTGATATTTCAACAACTCAAATTTATACTCATTTAGATAAGCACCTACTAAAAGAAGTATATAAAACACATCATCCAAGGAGTTAAGGATCTTATTCCGTTTATCTCCTGAAGCCTTAGTTTTATTAATTCCAACTTTGATGTTTGCACTTTCTTTTCATGAATTTGCACATGCTTGGATGGCTTCAAAATGTGGTGATAATACTGCCGCTAGAATGGGGCGTTTAACTCTAAATCCATTAGCGCATTTAGATCCAATAGGGTCTTTAATGATATTATTTGTTGGCTTTGGCTGGGCAAAACCAGTACCTGTAGATGGACGAAACTTAAAAGATCCTAGAAAAGATATGATGAAAGTTGCAGCTGCAGGGCCACTTTCTAATCTGTTGCTTGCATTAATGGCTGGGCTATTATTTAGGTTTTTAAACAGTACTCAACTACTGACAGACTCTTTATTTATACTTTTAATTTATTTCACAAGAATTAACATCACATTAGCAGTCTTTAATCTTATTCCTGTTGCACCTCTAGATGGCTCACAAATTTTCTCAAGTTACCTCATGAAAAAGAATCCTACCCTTGCATGGAAAATACAATCTTATGGACCACAGGTATTATTCGGATTAATATTGTTTAGTTATGTTACAGGCTTTTCCGTTCTATGGATAATAATGGAGCCTTTCGTTAATTTCTTCATGTTACTCTTTGTTGGATATAGTATGTAAATGATTAATGATTTTAAAAAGATTAATCCAAGAGAAAGATTTAAAAATAAACCATTATGGCTATCTTCTTTAATTCTTTTTATTGTTATTTTTTTGATAACCTACTTAAACCAAATAGCTTTTAAATAATTATGTCTAAATTAATTGAATGTGTTCCAAATTTTTCTGAGGGTAGAGATAAGACTAAAATAAATAAAATTGTTAACTCAATTAAATCTACACCCGGTATCACAGTTCTAGATGTAGATTCGGGAAGAGATACAAATCGTACTGTCGTTACAATGGTTGGATCACCTAATTCTGTATTAGAGGCTGCTTTTAATGGCGTGAAATGCGCATCTCAAGTTTTAGATATGAGAACGCAAACTGGAACACATCCAAGATTAGGAGCAACTGATGTTTGTCCACTCATACCAATAAGTGAAGTGTCCATTGATGAGTGTATTAAGCTAACTAAAGAATTGGGAAAAAGAATTGCCGATGAATTAAAGATCCCAATTTATTTATACGAAAAATCAGCGAATAAACCAGAAAGAATTAAATTACCTAATATTAGGAAAGGTGAATATGAAGGACTCTCTGATAAACTATCTGATCCATTATGGAAACCGGATTTTGGCCCAATAAAATTAAATGCTAAAGCAGGAGCAACTGTTCTTGGATGCCGTGAATTTCTAATTGCATATAATATCAATTTGAACTCAAAAGATCACCGAATTGCTACTGATATTGCATTTGAATTAAGGGAAGCAGGTAGAAGTAAACGTATTCAAAATCCTAAGTCTAAAAATTTATTAGATGGTGAGATTGTTAGGCATCCAAACGGAAAGCCTGTTAAAGTTCCAGGTCTATTTAAAAATGTGAAGGCAATTGGTTGGTATGTTGAGGAATATAAAAGAGCTCAAATTTCAGTTAATTTTAATAATTATAAAGAATCTACTATTCATGATGTGTTTGACCAAGCCAATATATTAGCATCTAAAAGAGGTGTTCGAATCACTGGTAGTGAACTTGTAGGCTTGATACCACTAGATGCAATTTTATCAGCAGGAAAACATTATTTAAAAAAACAAAATAGAAGCTTTGGTGTTCCTGATAAAGATATAGTAGAATGTGCTATTCAGTCTCTTGGGTTGAATGATGTATCTGATTTTGAGCCAAAAAATAAAATAATAGACTATGCAATTGCTGAAAAAAATGAATCTTTAACTGATTCTAAATTTTTAATGGAATTATCTAGGAATAGCCCAGCTCCAGGAGGGGGGAGTGTTTCTGCGCTCGCGGGCTCATTGGGAGCTTCTCTTTTATCTATGGTTGCTGCTCTTACCCATGAGAAGAAAGAAATGTTTGAAAAAAAGCCATTAATGGATGAAATTGGCCAGAAAGCTCAAATATTATTAAAACGATTAATTTTTTTAATTGATGAAGATACAAAAGCATTTAATGATGTTTTATATGCCAATAGAATATCTGTTAAATCGGAAGTAGAAAAAGGTATAAAAAAACTTGCAATTGAAAATGCCAATAAATATGCAATCCAAATACCTTTAGAAACTGCAGAATTATGTTTAGAGGTAATAAAACTTTCTGATCAATTAATTGATAATGGTAACAAAAACTCAGTGACTGATGCTTCTGTCGCTGCTGAAGTTGGTTTGGCTGGTTTAAGAGGTGCATGTATGAATGTTCTAATTAATATTAAAGAGGTTGAGGACAAAAATTTCGCGAAAGAAAAAACAAATCTTGTTTACCATTTAATAAAAACAGGAGAACTACTAAGAAAAATTGTTTTTGACAAAACTTTAAAAATTATAAAAAAATAATATATTTTGATTAAAGCATTATCACAAGATTTAAGAAATAAGATTGCAGCTGGTGAGGTTGTCGAAGGGCCTTCATCAATAGTAAAAGAATTAATTGAAAATAGTTTAGATGCTGGCTCTAGTGAAATCCTTATCGTTGTAGAAAAAGGCGGACAAGGATTAATCCAAGTACGAGATAATGGGAAAGGAATACCACCTGAAGAACTATCTTTATCTATTCTACGTTTTCATACAAGTAAAATAAATTCAGTAGAGGATTTATTCTCAATAGAAACTCTTGGCTTTAGAGGTGAAGCGCTTTCTAGTATTTCATCAGTCTCTGAAATGTCAATCATTTCAAGTTGCGGTAATAATGATGGAGCTGAATTAAAAATGCTTAAAGGTAACCCCGGAAGTATTCAGCCAGCAGCTAGTATAAATGGAACGGAAATTACAATTCGAAACTTATTTTATAATACACCTGCACGTCGAAAGTTTCTAAAAACACCAAGAACTGAATTAAGAAAAGTAGTAGATGTCGTGAGAAGATATGGTTTAGCTTTTCCAGAAGTACAATTTAAACTTATGGCTGATAATAGAACTATTTTTCAGGTTAATGCAGAAAAGTTAGAAGAAAGAATAGATAATCTTTTAGACCCAACATACTCAAGAAACCTACTTCCAATAAATATAGTAAAAGGTGATTATTCTTTTTCAGGTTTTACTGGAAATTTAAACCTTGTCCGAACGCGCCCAGGGGAACAATATCTTTTTCTTAATCGACGTTTTATTAAAGACAGATTGCTTAATAGAGCAGTCTATAATGCATATGAGTCTTTAGTTAAGAGAGGGGAGTATCCTTTCTTTGTGATAAACTTATTATTACCACCAGATCAAATTGATGTAAATGTTCATCCGATGAAAACAGAAGTTCGTTTTAAAGATGAATGGAGAATCTTTAATATCTTGAAATCTGGAGTAGCTGATTCATTAAATAATATTTTAAATACAGTTCCTGAATTTGATACTACTTTTCAAAATAGAAATTTTAATGATAGCAATACTTCTTCAAATTTTAGTCAATGGACTAAGCCAAAAAATGAAACAATTCCAACAAACCCTGATCAAGAAATGATGAGTTTGAAGATCTCTGATTCTATTTATCCAGTCTACACAAATTTAGAAAGGGCTAAGAATTATGCAACAAAGTTAGCCGAAACTCCAATTCCTGAAGCTGAAACAATTGCGACTGAAAATATATGGCAGATTCATAAAAAGTATATTTTATCCGAGATTAATAGCGGTTTAGTTATAATTGATCAACATGTTGCACATGAGCGAGTACTATACGAAGAAGCGATTAAAGCTTTTGAATCAACATCAATGGCTTCACAGGCAATGCTTTTCCCTGAAGTTTTAGATTTCTCTCCCGATGACTTTGATGCTCTTTTAGATGTTTTACCTTACCTTGAAAAAATAGGGTTTAGAATTAAAAAGAGCGGAGAATCATCAGTTAAGATTGAAGCAATTCCATCCGAGATGTCTTTAGGTAATGAAAGAGATGTAATTCGCGAAATATTAGATAACTTTCTTAAGGAAAGAAAACAATACAGCTCATTTCAAGAAGGGCTAGCGGCAATGTTTGCTTGTAAAGCTGCTATCAAAGCTGGTGATTCTTTAATGAAAGAAGAAATGCAAGAATTAGTAAATCGTCTATTTGCTACAGAACATCCATATTACTGTCCACATGGTCGGCCAGTAATTATTCAAATGTCATTAGATGAATTAGATGGCCGTTTCGAAAGGCATTAGATTATTTTTTCTCTAACTTTTGACTAATTTTTTTCTTGTTTTAATATGCTAGAAATTTATAAATATTAATTATTTTGATCTTTTTACTTTTAATGTAAAAAACCATAAGGTTTTTATATGATCTCAATTAATCAAATTCATGAAGCTCATAGAAGAATAAAACCTTATATACATAATACTCAAACTTTATTTAGTCGTACTTTAAATAATATGTCCAAAGCAACATTATATTTTAAATGTGAAAATTTTCAAAGATCAGGTTCATTTAAAATAAGAGGAGCGGCAAATACTGTTTTACAGCTTAGTAAAAAAGAAATAAGTAGAGGATTTGTTACTGCTTCTTCTGGAAATCATGGTGCTGCATTATCTATGATTTCTACTGAAGTGGGTTGTTCAGCAACAATAGTGATGCCAAAAAATACTCCTAAAATAAAGATAGAAAATGTTGAAAGGAATGGAGGGAATATTATTTGGTGTGATCCTAATCAAAATTCTCGAGATCAGATACTGAAGAAAACATTAACTGAGACTGGTGGATTTTTAATCCACCCTTATAATGATATTCGTATAATAGCAGGACAGGCTACAGCAGCACTTGAGCTAATTAACGAATATTCAGATTTAGATATAATTATAGCTCCAGTTAGTGGAGGAGGGTTACTAAGTGGAACACTATGCACAGTCAAGCAAATAAACCCAAAAATAAAGGTGTATGGAGCTGAACCTTACGAAGCTGACGACACATATAGGTCCATATTAAGTGGGCGAATTGAAAGTAATTTAACGACGAATACAATCTGCGATGGGCTAAGAGCTCAAGTTGGAGTAATTAACTTTCCTATTATAAAAAAAAATGTTGAATCTATTCTTAGAGTTAAAGAATCAAGTATCATTGAAGCTATGCGATTATGTTGGGAATGTATGAAAATAATTATTGAGCCATCTTGTGCGATAACCCTTGCTGCCATTTTAAATAATAAAGATATTTTTGAAGGTCAAAAAGTTGGTCTAATTATTTCAGGTGGAAATGTAAATCTTGATGCTCTACCTTGGTAGAGACATGAAAGGAAAAAGAACACTAACAATAATTGGACCAACAGCAAGTGGTAAAACGGCGTTAGCTGTTAAAGTAGCAAAAGAATTAGATGCGGAAATTATAGGTCTTGATTCTCGCCAAATATATAAAGGAATGGCTATAGGAACTGCTCAACCAAGCAAACTAGAAATGAATGGTGTGAAACATCATCTAATTAGCTGTCTAGAACCATCGGTTGCAATTTCAGCTGGAGAATATTCAAGAAAAGTTTATCAGAAAATAGAGGAAGTCGAACAAAAAGGAAAGTTACCCATATTATGCGGAGGAGCGGGTCTATATTATCGTGCCCTAGTAAAAGGACTCTTCGAGCATAGTAGCTCTAATATTAAAATACGAAAAGATATAGAGGCAGACTATGATCATAGTCCAAAGTCTTTATTAGAAAAGCTACAAATGATTGATCCTGAATATTCCAAAATAGTTCATATTAATAATAAACAGCGGTTGGTTAGAGCCTTGGAAATACATCAAATAACTGGAGTATCTCCATCAGATCACTTTAAAAATCAGGAAAAGAATAGAGGACCTTTTTTAAATACTTATTCTATTTATCTAAAATGGGACAGAGTTGAATTACAAAAAAGAATTATTTCTAGAACAAAAAAAATGATAATGAATGGTTGGGTAGATGAAACAAAAAAATTAGTAAAAAAACAAGATGCTGAAAAAAAAGTTTATCCAGCTCTTAATTCCATTGGTTATCAACAAATCGATTTATTTTTGAATGGTCAAAAAACGTTAGGCCAATTAGAAGAGGCTATCATTATAAATACTAGGCAATATGCCAAACGTCAAGCTCAATGGTTTAAAAAAGAACAAATTGATTTAGTCGTAGAAATGAAAAAAATAAAGTTAAGTAATTTATCTGAAATAATATCTTGTATCATCAAATCTTTGCAATAATTTCCATATAAATTAAATCCTTTAAACTTGTACTGAGATACAAAAAAGGGCAGAATTTAACCTCCTCAAGTGATGAGAAATCTGCGGGAGGTTTTTTTTTATAAAATGGAGTGACCTTGATAAAAAAAATAGTAATGGACTCCTTATCAATTGATAAGACTCTAAATAGACTAAGTCATGAGATACTAGAAAGAGTCTCATCATTTGATAAAATTATACTGATTGGGATACATAAAAGAGGAGTTCCTTTAGCAGCAAGAATTAGAAATAAAATTAAAGAAATTAGTGATAAAGAATTAAAGACTGGAGCACTAGATATAACCTTCCATCGAGACGATTATAGAGAAAGATTAACTATGCCTGAAGTTAAAGGAACAGAAGTTCCATTTAACTTAGATGGTCAGGTTGTGATTCTAATTGATGATGTTTTATATACTGGGAGGACGATTAGAGCTGCTTTAGAAGAGTTGAATAGTTTTGGTAGAGCTGAAAGAGTTCAACTCGCTGTTTTGGTGGATAGGGGACATAGAGAGCTTCCTATTAAAGCTGATTTCGTTGGAAAGAATATACCTACCCATGAAGGAGAACACGTTGATGTTTTACTTGAAGAAATTGACAATGAAGATTGTGTAATCTTATTAAAAGAATAATAAAATATGTTAAAAAATAAACATTTACTTGGATTAGAAGGGTATCCATCGGATGATATTCAAACGATTATTGATACCGCTTATAACTTTAAAAAAGTACTTGAAAGACCTATAAAAAAAGTTCCCTCCCTTCAAGGTGTTACAATCGTTAACCTTTTTTTTGAAAATTCGACTAGAACAAGGATAAGTTTTGAATTAGCGCAAAAAAGATTGAGCGCAGACACTGTCAATTTTTCGGCTTCATCAAGTAGCTTGAAAAAAGGAGAAAGCTTTAAAGATACGGCCCAAAATATTGAAGCTATGAAAATTGATGCTGTGGTTATGAGGCATCCTACTCCTGGTGCACCTAAACACTTAACTGATTTCATTGATTCTATTATTATTAATGCGGGTGACGGTACTCATGAACACCCAACCCAAGCAATTTTAGATATGATGAGTCTTCATGAAAAGTTTGGAAAGTTGAAAGGACTTAAAGTTGCGATTATTGGTGACATCTTACATAGCCGTGTTGCATTGAGCAATATCTATGGTTTAATTACTATGGGTGCCGAAGTCGTTCTTTGCGGACCCACCAATCTTATTCCTAAACATATAGAAGGTCTTGGTGTTCAGATTAATTATGATATTGATGAAGTGATAGAATGGGCTGATGCTATAAATGTTTTAAGGATTCAAAGAGAAAGGATGGGGAGAGGTTTAGTTCCTTCAATTAGAGAATATCGTAATATGTTTGGTATTACCCGTAGCAGAATAAAATCGCATAAAAAAGAAATTGTTATAATGCATCCAGGACCTATCAACCGAGGTGTCGAAATTGATGGCCTTGTCGTTGATGGAGATCAAACTATTATTCTGGACCAAGTCTTAAATGGTGTTGCTTCGAGAATGGCAATTCTGTATTTATTATGTGGTGGTAAAAAAACAGATGGAGTAGTCTAATGTCAATTAAAAAAATAACTTCTCAACTGTTATTAAAAAATGGGACAATAATTGACCCTTTTAATAAACAAATTTATCTTGGTGACCTTTTAATAAAAGATGGAAGAATTGACCAAATTGGTGAAGTGGTGGTAACTGAAGATATTAAAGAAATAGATTGTAAAAATAAGATTATTACACATGGTTTCTGTGATTTGCATGTTCATTTTAGAGAGCCTGGAAGAGAGGATAAAGAAACACTTGAAACAGGATCATTGGCCGCTATGTCTGGAGGATTCACTCGAGTCTGTGTAATGCCAAATACGAACCCTCCATTAGATTCACCTGAATCAATAAATTTTATTGTACAAAAGTCAGAAAGTTGCCCTATACATATTCATCCCATAGGGGCTGTAACTAAAATGCAGAAAGGTAACGACTTAACTGAAATGGGTTTAATGAAAAAAGAAGGTGCCGTTGCTTTTAGTGATGATGGCTTACCAATTCAAGATAGTTCAATGATGAGGATAGCCCTTGAGTATTCCAATTTAGTTGATGTCCCCATAATAAATCATGCTGAAGATGAATGCTTAAGATCTGATGGTTTGATGAATGAAGGTGCTGTTTCAACCCAGTTGGGATTAGATGGAAATCTTGATCTAGCTGAGTCTATTATGGTACATCGTGATTTAGAGTTAGCTAGCTTCACAGATGCAAAGTTACATGTTCCTCATGTTAGTTCTTCAAAAGCGGTTGATCATATCCGAAGCGCTAAATCATCAAATAAAAAAATAACTGCGGAAGTAACACCCCATCATTTATACTTTAATGAAGAAGCTTTAAGAAGTTTTGATACTAATTTAAAAGTGGCACCACCAATACGAACTGAAAAAGACCGCAATGCTTTGCTTGAAGGTATTAAAGATGGCTCAATTGATTGTATTGCAACTGACCATGCACCGCATACTCTAGATGATAAGGAAACCACTTTCGATCTTGCTTGTTTTGGAATGATTGGGTTAGAGTCATGTTTTGGAGCGGTAAATAAAGTTTTGGTAAAGCAAGAAGGTCTAGATTTAATTGATTTAATTAAATTACTAACAGTTAATCCACGGAAAATAATGAATTTTAATACAGATCTATTTAAAATTGGATGTGAAGCTGAGATCACTATTTTAGATCCCGAAACAAAATATATTTTCAAAGAAAGAGACATTAATTCTTTATCAGTAAATTCACCATTTAAAGGAGAAACATTGGAGGGTAAAATTGAATATACAATTTCGAAGAATATGCTTTTTGAAAATAGATAGTTAGTCTGCAGTAATATTCATTGACATAGCCTTATTTCAAAGTCTAATTTTCGTGGCTTTATTCGAATCTAAAAAAAATAATATGAAAACAATATCAATAAAACAATCTGAAATACAAAAGAACTGGTGGGTTGCTGATGCTGAAGGAAAGGTCCTTGGACGATTCGCATCTGAAGTAGCTCAAATTTTAAGAGGTAAACATAAAGTCGATTTCACTCCCCATATGGACATGGGTGATTGTGTCGTTGTTATTAATGCCGAAAAAATTGAAGTTACTGGTAATAAAGAAAAAAATAAAACCTATTTTAGGCATACAGGTTATCCGGGTGGTGGTAAAGAAACAGCACTTGCAGATCTTAGGCGTTCTAAGCCTGAAAGGATAATTGAAAATGCAATCAAGGGAATGTTGCCGCATAATAAATTAGGTCGTGCAATTTTTTCTCATCTAAAGGTCTATACTGGATCAGATCATCCACATTTAGCCCAAAACCCTCAAATATTAGAGGTCTAAATAACTATGTCTGAAAATAAATTTTATGGTACTGGCAGAAGAAAAAGTTCTGTTGCACGTGTCTTTTTAACACCAGGAAAAGGTGAAATAATTATAAATGAAAAACCTTTTAGAGACTATCTATGCAGGAAAACTCTTGCGACCATCGTATTGCAACCATTAGTTGCGGTTGAAAATGAAAAGTCTTACAACATTAGCATTAATGTTAATGGTGGTGGATTAACCGGTCAAGCCGGAGCAATTCGCCTAGGAATATCTAGAGCTCTTTTAGAAGTTAATATTGATTATCGATCGATTCTGAAAGCCCTCGGTTTTTTAACACGTGACGCTCGAAAAGTTGAGCGAAAAAAGCCAGGTCAACCTGGTGCCCGTGCAAACTTTCAATTCTCAAAAAGATAATATTATGGCTGAAGTAAAATTCGAAGATCTCTTAGGAACAGGTGCTCATTTTGGGCATGTGACACGAAAATGGAATCCCAATTTTAAACCATATATCCTATTAGAAAAAAATGGTGTTCACATAATTAACCTTGAAGAAACAATTCTTTCCATTAACAAAGCAAAAAGTTTTATTAAATCTATTGTTAAGAATAATGGGGAGATTTTATTTGTTGGTACTAAAAAACAAGCCCAAGATATTGTTCAGCAAGAAGCGGATAGATGTTCAATGTTTTATATTGTTGAGCGGTGGTTAGGAGGAACTCTAACAAATTTTTCTACTATAAAGAAGAGCATTAAAAGACTGAAGCAATTAGAAAAAGAGGGTTCATCTCTTTACGAAAATATGACGAAGAAAGAAACACAAATGTTGAATCGAGAAAAAGTCAAATTAGCAGATCAGCACCGTGGAATTAAAGATATGAGGCGTTTGCCTGATGCATTGGTTATTGTTGATGCTCAGTATGAAGATACTGCAATTAAAGAAGCTAAGAGACTAGACATACCAGTTATTTCAATCGTTGATAGTAATACTGATCCTCAAAAAGTAGATTATGCTATTCCTGCTAATGATGATTCAATGAGGACAATTCAATTAATTATATCTGCTCTTGCTGATTCTGTATTGGAAGCAAAAGGTCTTGATCCTGAAGGTAATAAAACAGAAGAATTGGTTTCTGAAAAAACAGTTGAAGAAATAAAACAGCCTCAAAAAGAGCAATAGTCATGAATATCGATGCAAAGCTGGTAAAGACCTTACGCGATAGAACTGGTGCCGGTATGATGGACTGCAAAAAAGCTTTAGTGGAATCTAATGGTGATATTGATTCAGCCATAGATTTTTTAAGAAAGTCTGGTATTGCAAAAGCTGAAAAGAAAGGCACAAGAGAAACAAAAGAAGGATTAGTTTATTCTTATATTCATTCTGGTGGTCGCTTAGGCGTACTAGTAGAATTAAACTGTGAAACTGATTTTGTTGCAAAGACAGATGGTTTTATCGAGCTTGCTCATAATATTGCAATGCAGATTGCAGCGACTAACCCAGTTTCCCTTGATAGAGACGCTGTTAGTAAAGAGTTAATAGACAGAGAAAAAGAAATCTATTTAGACCAAGCCAAAAAAGAAGGAAAACCTGAATCTATTATAGAAAAAATGGTTGACGGTCGTATAAATAAGTTTTATCAAGAATCTTGTTTGATGGAACAGACTTACATAAAAGATCAAGATAAAAAAGTCTCTGATTTACTCAGCCAG
>Ga0209632_10001499_pt1 | contig 23549 bp, 54 predicted proteins | sample COG_10_FD_184754 | JGI IMG/M metagenome (GOLD analysis project Ga0209632, IMG submission 184754) | Pelagic Microbial community sample from North Sea - COGITO 998_met_10 (SPAdes) (version 2) | ecosystem: Environmental > Aquatic > Marine > Neritic zone/Coastal water | place: Helgoland, sampling... | reverse complement strand
CATCAAATACATGACTGCAGTCATAAACAAATAATGATTGAAAATATTTGTCATTTACATGAGGGTAATAATATAATAAAACTTTAAAATTTAATATGAAACAAACAAAGAAAATTTGGTATGCTCCATATAAACATGAAGCATATGGTCAAGAAGAAATTGATGCCGTTGTAGAATCACTAAAAAGTGGTTGGTTAGGAGGACAAGGTCCTAAATCTATAGAATTTGAAGAAAAAATATCTAAAAGTTTTGGTAAAAAATATGGTGTATTTGTTAATTCGGGTTCATCAGCTTGTTTATTAGCAATTGCTGCTTTAGATTTACCTAAAGGTACTAAAATTATAACCCCATCATGTACGTTTGCTACAACGTTAGCCCCTATTATTCAACTAGGGTATGTACCTGTATTTGTTGATGTTGATTTAACCACATATTGTGCAAATTTTGACCAAATTATGGCTAAAATTACAGATGATACATCAGCACTTATGTTACCTAATTTAATTGGTAATAAACCAGATTGGCCAAGAATAAAAAAGGCATTAATTGATATGGATCGTGAAGATATATATTTAATCGAAGATTCAGCTGATACCTTAACTAAAACACCTGAAACCGATGTTGCAACTACTAGTTTTTATGCTTCTCATGTTATTACAGCAGGGGGTGTAGGAGGTATGGTGATGTATAATGATAAAAAACATGTAACTAAATGTTTACAATATCGTGATTGGGGTCGTTTAGGTGATGATTCAGAAATTGTAGCAGATAGATTTAATCATGTAGTAGATGGTATCCCATATGACCATAAATTCTTATACAGTGTATTGGGCTATCATATGAAAGCTAGTGAAATGAATGCTGCATTTGGTATAGTACAATTAGAAAGGTTTAAAACTAATGCTGGAATTAGAAGAGCTAACTTTGAACGTTATATGGAAAATTTAAAAGATGTTAAAGAATTAACTCTTCCTGATGATAGCTTAAAACCAAATTGGTTAGCAATACCATTCCAAACTGAAGACCGATTTGCTTTATTATCCTTTTTGGAAGAAAACAACATTCAAACAAGAGTAACATTTGCTGGAAATGTAACAAGACATCCTGTTTATCGTGAATATTTAGAGGATTTTGAGAACGCTGATTTAATTATGAAAAATGGTTTCTTATTAGGAGCACATCATGGTATGACAATTGAAGATGTAGACATTGTTTGTGATAAGATTAAAGAATTTTTTAATAAGTAAATGAAAGTACTAATATTAGGAGACGGGTTATTGGGTAAAGAAATAGCATCTCAAACTAAGTGGGATGTAGCTTCCAGAAAATTAGGTAATTTACCTGATATTAATGATTTTAGTGAATTATCTAATCTAATATACACATATGATATAGTAATAAATTGTATAGCTTACACAGATACTTATTTACCTAATAAACAACCACATTATGATGTTAATTATAAATTTGCAGCTGATATAAGTGATATTTGTAATAATGAAGATATAAAATTAGTCCATATATCTACTGAATTTGTTTATGCTAATAATGAAGGGTTACCAACAGAAGATGACATACCAACCCCAGATAATACTTGGTATGGTTATACTAAATTGTTAGCTGATGAATATATTCAACTATGTAACCCCAACTATTTAATTTGTAGAGAATTACACAAACCTAATCCTTTCCCTTATAATGAAGTTTGGAAAGTCCAAACATCAGGAGATACTGTAGATAAAATAGCTAATTTAATTATTCAACTAATTAATAAAGATGCTCAAGGTGTATTTAATGTAGGGACAGGAGGTAAATGGTTAAAAGAACTTGCCTCAAAATCATGTAAGCAAATTCCACCACCTTTTAAAACACCAAATGATACAAGAATGAATTTGACTAAATTAAATAAATTTTTAAAATGATAATAATATATAGAATATCAGATGCGGGTTATAGTAAAGTCAAACCAGAATATATAAATAATAAAAATTGTTTAGCTAATGCAGTTAAAGTATTTGATGATTGTGGGTGGTCTATTATAGCAGATAATGTTTCCCAAAAAACTAATGATATGATTCAAAAGTATAAATCTAAAGATCATATTTTGCATGTTGAAAAAGGTAATGGAGCAGCAACTTTTAATTTAGCGTTGGATGAAGCTTTAACATATGATGATGAAGAAATAATATATTTTATAGAAAATGATTATTTACATAAACCTGAATCTGAAAAGATAATAGAAGAGGGATTTAAATTAGGAGCATCATTTGTATCACTATATGACCACCCAGATAAATACATCACCCCCGAAAATGGTGGTAATCCTTTTTGTCGAGGTGGAGCTGAAGATACAAGAGTGTATTTAACTAATTCTTGTCATTGGAAAATAACTAATAGTACCACTATGACTTTTGCTGCTAAAGTAAAAACATTAAAAGAAGTAGAACCCACACTCAGAGCTTATACTACTAAAACCTACCCTCAGGATTTTAAAATGTTTTTAGATTTAAGAAAACAAGGACATTTATTGATAACACCTTTACCTGGTTATTCTACACATGGGGAAACGGCTTGGTTAACTCCCTTAACTAAATGGGGAAAATATACAAAATGATAACAGTAGTAATTACAACATATAAAGAACCTAAAGCATTAGACATATGTCTACAATCAGCGATTGAAGGACAAATACATGACAATCAAATAATTGTAGTTGTAGATGGTTACTATAACTTAAATAAAGAGGTATTATACAAATACAAAGATAAAATTAGTGTACTTAACCTACCTGATAATTTAGGGATGATTAAAGCTATGAATTTGGGTCATTATAATGCTAATTATGATTTAGTATTCCATGTTCAAGATGATAATGTATTCCCAGATAAATGGGATGAAAAACTGTTAGAGCATTATAAAAAAGGATCAGTTCTAACACCTAATCAAATTGAACCTAATCCAAGTATGTTTCCCCAATTTAACATAAAAGATTTAGGAACAGATTTAGATAATTTTGATTTATCTTTATTTTGGGAACATAATGAATTAATATCTAAAGATGAATTTGATGAATGTGGTTCAACCTTCCCCTTTTTAATATCTAAATCTGATTATTTAAAAATAGGGGGATTTGATGAATCATATCCTGGACCTTGGGTTGTTGATTGGGAATTTTTTATGAAATGTCAAATGAATGGGTTAAAGATGATTAGAACTTATAATTGTCATTTCTACCATTTTGTATCATTAGGAACAAAATCTCCTGAACAATTAGAAGAAGCAAATCAAAAAGAGAGTTTATGTCATAAATTTGCCTTATACAAATGGGGTTCGTATATTAAACATAACCCTAATAATAATATAAAATATATTTAATGGAACAAATAATAGGATTTACAGCAGGTAACTTTGATTTAATACATCCAGGATACATTTATACATTTGAAGAAGCAAAACGTCATTGTGATTATTTTATGGTGTTTTTACAACGTGACCCATCTGAAACTAGATTTACTAAATATAAACCTGTTATTCCTTTATATGAAAGATATAAGACTTTAATGGCTATAAAATATGTAGATGAAGTAGTAACATATCAAACAGAAGATGAATTGATAGAACTAATAGAATTTTACAACCCACATATCAGAATATTAGGTGATGATTATATAGGTAAAAGGTTTACAGGTGATTATTTACCTCAAGAAATAATTTATACCACTAGATCACATGGTTGGTCAACTACTAAATTAAAGAATATGATTACCAAACAAACAGTTCTACAAAACCCGGATATTTTAAATGAAAAAAATTAGTGACCATAGAGGATTATTTTTTTTAGATGATGGAGTTAAATATGATCAAGTATTTATAGCAACTAATGAAGCTAGACATACTTTTAGGGGTATGCATTTTCAAACTAATCCATATCAAGTTAAAAATTTAACAGTTATACAAGGAGAAATTTTAGATTTTTTATATAATCTTAAAACGGGCGAAGTTAAAGAGTATAATTTAAAAATAGGTGATACAATTACTATTACTGAAGAATATGCCCATGGCTATTTAACATTAGTTCCTGATACTATTGTATATTATGGAGTAAAAGGAAAATTTAATCCTAATACTTATCAAAGCCTTGTATGGGATACAATTCCTGGTATAAAAAACACAATAGAAATAACTACAGGTAACTTAAACAGATTAACAATTTCAGAAAAAGATAAATTAGGAATATGAAAATAGTAGTTACAGGAGCATTTGGTTTTATTGGGTCACATTTTGTAAAATGGGTATTTAATTTAGATGAAGATATTGAAATATTAGTAATCGATAATTGTACATATGCGGCTGATAAAAGCAACTTAAATGGAGTTAATTATGAACATTTACATAAAGATATCTGTGATGTTACAGCTGAAGATTTAGGTGAATATGATTATTTAGTTAATTTTGCGGCTGAATCTCATGTTGATAATTCAATTAAAGACGGTAGACCGTTTGTTAGAACAAATATAGAAGGTACTTTTAATTTATTAGAAGTAGCAAGACAAAATCGTAATCTAAAAAAATTTATCCAAATATCAACTGATGAGGTTTATGGTGATATGGATGACTATGGTCCTGGTGTTTTGGCTGATGAAGGATTTAGCTTAATTGGGTCATCGTATTATTCATCAACTAAAGCGTCTGCTGATTTATTAGTTCAAGCAGCAGGTAGAACATATGGATTGCCCTACCTAATAACTCGTACGTGTAATAATTATGGTAAAAACCAACATCAAGAAAAATTATTACCTACAATAATTAACTGTATTAAAAATAATCTTAAGATCCCTATATATGGGGATGGTCAAAATGTAAGAGAATGGATACATGCTGATGATAATTCAATGTTGATATTTAAGTTACTAAAATCAGATAGTACAGGAATATACAATATAGGCTCAGGTGAAAGATATACTAATTTACAAATAATTGAAATAATAGAAAAAATATTAGGTTATCAATTAGATTTAAAATTTGTAGAAGATAGAAAAGGCCATGATAGAGCCTATGGTTTATTAACTAAATATAAACCTATATTAAATAATACTTTAACAAAATATTTAACAGAACAATTATGAAAATAGGAATAATAGGACAGGGGTTTGTTGGTAATGCTATTTACCAAAAATTTAAAAATTATTTTGATATTTTAACTTATGATTTGGATGAATCAAAATGTAATTCAACATTTTTTGATATAGCTAATTGTAATGTTGTATTCATTTGTTTACCCACTCCAATGAAGAAAAATGGAGAATGTGACACTAGTATAATTAAAAATACCATTAAAGAATTATCAGATTATATTTCAGTAGACACTATAGTAATTAAATCTACAATCACACCTGGTACTACTCAAAGATTAAACTCACTATATCCAAACATGAATATAGTATTCAACCCAGAATTCCTTACTGAAAGGAATGCTGTTAAAGATTATGAAAACCAAAATAGAATAATCTTGGGTGGCCCAAGACCAGCAACTACAGAATTAAAACAAATATTTTCAAAGGTATTCCCAAAATCACATATCATCAAAACCGATTCTACCCATGCAGAAATGGTAAAGTATTTAACTAATACATTCTTATCAGTTAAAGTATCATTTGCAAACGAAATCTATCAGATATGTAATAAATTAAATATTGATTATGATAAAGTTGTAGAATATTCAACCCATGATGAAAGATTAGGAACATCTCATTGGAATGTCCCAGGCCATGATGGTGATTTAGGATTTGGAGGTCATTGTTTCCCCAAAGATCTGTCAGCCTTGATCCATCTTACAGATTATTTAGAAACCACATCAAATGTATTAAACGCAACACGAAACACAAATGATTCAGTTAGAAAAAACAGGGATTGGGAAAAGATGAAAGGTAGAGCAGTAATTTAATTAGTTATTTAATATACCTTTCGTATATTTATATAATATAAAAATAAAAAATAATGAATAATATAAAAATGATACCTTGCATTAAATGTGGAGCAGATATGCCTGAATTAAGATTAACTCAATATGGTTATAAGGTATGTGTTAATTGCTCTAATGTGAGTACTAAACGAGGCATACCAATTACTCGTGGAACAGGTGATCATACTTGGACTGAAACTATAGTAGTAGAAGAAGATCAATATGAATCCTTTGTAAATACTACTAATAGAGAAAGGGGTGGTAGTGATACTGTTGTAACCTTTAAATTAGATTAATGCCCGCAGCTAAACCACTTTCAAAAGCACAAATAGTAGCAGCCCAAGCCAAAACCCAATCTAACATGGCTGCGAGTCGTTATCTTCATGTGTCATATCAACACTATAAAAAATGGGCTAAACTTTATAAACTATTTGATGGTCATAAAAATCAAAGTGGTAAAGGTATACCTAAGTTTTTAAATAATGGTAAAAAATTTCCTGCTATGATTGAAATTATAGAAGGTAGAATAGCAGCTTCATCTTTTGATCCTAATAAATTAAAATATGCCTTAATAGAACAAGGACATATGGTTGAGGAATGTAGTGTATGTAAATTTAATGAGCGTAGAGTATTAGATTATAGAATACCCTTATTATTACATTTCAAAGATAAAAATAGTAATAATTATAGTTTAGATAATGTTCAATTACTTTGCTACAATCATTACTACCTGCAAGTGGGTGATATATTTAATGCTAAAGAAGTAAAACAAATTGAAACTGGAACTGAGCAATTCGGTACAACTGATAAAGTTGAATTTGAAGTAGATGAATACCATTTACAACGCCTAAAAGAATTGGGGTTAGGTGATGATGACGACGATGATATTAATCAGTATATAAGTAGAATATAATGGCTAAAAAAATTAAATTACTAAATAAAAAATATCATAAAATAACTAAAGATTATGATAAACAAAAAGAACGCCATTTAGAAAAACTTGCGTCAAAAAGTTTGGATAATGATGAAAATTTTCGTAAATTAAAGGATAAGAAAATCAAGGGTGATTTCTTAAAAAACTTTTAATTATGAAAAACATTTTAATCATTGTATTTACTTTATTATCTTTTAATATTATAGCACAAAAGAAAGTTCATGCTACGGTATATAATGCTGTACCTGCTCAAACTAATAGTGATCCTGGACATACTGCTTTTATGTTTGAATTAGACTTAGAAGATCCGTATAAACATAAAATAATAGCAGTATCAAGAGATTTATTAAAAGAATACCCAAAAGGTACTAAGGTATGTGTAACAGGAACAACTTATGATGGAGTTTATGTTGTAATGGATAAAATGAATAAACGATACACAGATAGAATAGATTTACTTATTAATGAAGATATGCAAATAGGAAGTTGGCCTAATGCTATTATAACTAAATTATAGTAAAAGATATGGAAATGAGAACAATAGACTTATTTAATAACTTAACAGATGAAGATTTTATGGCTATTCATAATGCAGGTCAATTAAAAAATCTATGTTTAGCTTTAAGTTTAGACTTAAATTCATTAGATGTAAAAAAAAATAAAACTTACACGGCTTAATTAGGATACTCCAACAATTTTACGTATATTCACGTATAAAATAAAGGTTATGCTATACGAATTTAAAAACTACAATAAACATGGTAATATTAGAACAAGGATAATACCTTGGCCTAATGGCAAAGCATTTGGAATTAATCCAAGTGGTTTAGGAGGCTATATTGGTGTTAAAATATTTAAATATGAATACCATCATGAAATTAATCCCCCAAGTTTATTAAGTATAGGTGGTAAGAAATATATTGTTCCTACTTGGCAAGAAGTATTACCTGAAACTGAATTGAGTGATATAAAATGGATCAAACCAAAACCAAAGGTTAAACAAGAACCAATTATTGAAACCCATACTAGTAGTAGCAACGCAAATAAAACGTATAAAACAATATATTACCCAGAATCAGGTAAATTTCATTGCGATTGTCCAGGTAGATGGAGAGCATTTGATAACCGTTGTAAACACATAAAAGAATTAGAAAAAAAATTAAAGTAATGCGCGGGAAATTTTGATACCCGGGAGAGAGTTCGTATCTTCACCATGTTGAGCGATTAAGCACAACATTAAAAATAAAGTTTATGTATATTCAAGTTCAAAACACAACAAAGAAAAGAAACAATCAATTTAGAGTTCAAACAATGTCTGCTGGATTTAAAGAAATCCATTCTAGAGGATGGATTGTTAACGATTGTACCTTTAATCAATTAAGAGATGAATTAGTTACTAACAAGTATAAAGAGCTTGATGGTCGAATGAATGTTCGAGGTAAGCAATTTGCAATGAGAGCAGGATTATAAATCTAAAATAAATAGGTTATGAAAATTCAATTAATTGAAATTAAATCCCACTTTTCACTATTACAAAAATCATATTGTAGGGTTGGGTCACTTCTTACAAAAAAGGGTTCTGATATAATTAGGATAATTGATGGGGTAAATAATAAAGAATCTAACATCCCGACTAAAGAATTTTTTAAAGTTGCTAAATTGCAGGGATCTGAATTTTGGTATTATGGGGATCTAAACCCAGATAAATATTATAAGAATGGAAATTTGCAATCACCAACAATGCATGTTAATACAAAATTATTTAATAAATATATTGTTAAAAAAGATTTTGATTATACAGATTTAAACATAAGTAATTTCTTTGATTCAAATAAAGAGGAACTTTTAAGTGATCCTAAAATTAAATGTTTAATAGTAGAAAGATTATCTGCTAGTGTAAACGATGAAAAATTTGTTGATGCCATTGGGTATGACACAATAAAACATATAAATTAAAACTATGAGTAGAGGTAGACCAAAAGAACAAGAAGCAATACCATGGCAAGAGTATACTCAAGAATTTCTTGAGGTACCAACAAAACCTGAATTAGGTAGTAGATCAGTTTGGCATTATGATAGAAGTAAGTTTGCAAATGGGCCTTGGAAGGTAGAAAATTGGGAAGCTAAAGGTTTTAAACAAGCAAAACCACAAATTGACCAACGTTTATATTCCAAAGATATGTGTACAGTAGTAGTATTTAAAACATCAAATCGTTCAAATGCTAAAACCAAAATGAAGGTAATTAATAAAAATATTGATTATATTCTATCAGCTAAAAAAATACCAGGTATACCTGATATTGCTGAGTGGCTTGAAGTAGGAGTTGGAAGTTCATTTATTAGTAAATACAAGCAAAAATATAATTTAGCCTAGTTTTTATATATTTATAATAAACATTTAAACAAATAAAATTATGAAATTATTTTTATTCATTTTAGTTGTGATATTATTAGGAGCAGGTGCTGTAGTTTATTACATTAAGAAAGGCAAAATTGCAGACCGTGATAATGATCTAATTCCGGATGTAGTAGAAGATACTATTGAAGAGGTAAAAGAAAAAGCGGCTGAAGTAAAACGTAGAGCTAAAAACGTAAAAGCAGAACTTAAAGATGTAGGAGTTGCTGTTAAAGAAGTAGCTAAACAAACTAAAGATGTAGTTGACGCTGCAAAAGGAAAACCAAGACGAGGTAGAAAACCAAAAACAAAAAAATAAATTATGAGTAAATATAACTTAATAGACATTTACGAGCAATACCAAATAGGTTCAGGTTGGACTTCAGATTTCGATTATGATGGAATGTTAAATACTGGTTTAGGAACTAGTATTGATACTCCTATTGAAGTATTAAAGAAAATATTTGAAGACTTTACTGATGTGAATTATCATAGAGAAGCAGAACATTTACATTATGCTATTGAAGCAATAGAAATTGGAGATATGTTTGAAGCTCAAGGTAAAATAAGTGATTTCCATGCTGAAATTAAAAAAACACAAGGAGAGCAAGGTATGGATATGTCAGACGATTTAGGTGCTTATATGGCTTCTAAAATGGAAGAAAATGAAGCAGTTGATTTAGCAATTGAAGCATCTCAAGAAAAAGCAGGTATTAAAGAAAATGAAGAAGTAGAAGAAGTAACTTCACAAGAAGGATCTCGTATTGAAGGTTTACTTAGTATCCCATTAAAATCTAAATTTCTAGAAGCATTTCAAGATTTATATTTTGATTTAGTTGAAGAAGATCCATTTATGGCTGAGGATGTAGTTGATCATTTAGGTATTGAAATGTTAAAACATTTAGATGCTATTCAAGCTCAAGGTGATAGTTTAGCTGGTTTAGACCAACAAGAATTTACAGCTATTGATGAAGAAGATTCAATTGAAGAAGCATTACCTAAATTTAAAGGTGTACCTCCAATGAAAGATATAGTTAAAGCATTAAAAAATGATGCTAAAGCAACAGATTCAGAAATCAAACAATTCATGGCATCAGTTAAAAAAGCAGGTGATGAATTTGATGATGTAGATGATTATGTTGAAGACTTTAAAAATTATGTTGCTGATAAATCATTACAAGAACACTTCGGTCGTTTCATGAAAGATTACCAATAGAATAAACAGTACTTACTACGCTACCCATTAGAACAGCGTCCCAAAGTAAGTCATAAATAAAATAGGGCGCATTAGCGCCCTTTTTTTTATTTTTTACAACATTTAAGATGTTTTTTCCACATTGCCTGTGCCTCTTCAATTGTAATTCGTTCTAAATCAAGTTGTAATTGAATGTAATCATAAACTTTTTTGTGTTGCTCTCTTGTGAGCTCATGAGCGAATGTTAAACTACTTATCATTAACATTGCTCCAATTATTATATTTTTCATATTGCAAGTGTTTAAATTCGGTTATAAATATGACACATTAATGTCATAGTAACGTCATATTAAAGGCGTCATATGACGCATTTTCCCGCGAAAAAATTTGGTTACCTGAATAATATTTCGTATATTTACCCTGTTGATAATTAAGTCAACGCATTAAATAAAGGTTATGAACGAACAATTTATCAAAGCAATTACAATTGCAATTGACAAAAAAATGATTACTGCCGATCAAGGGTTTGAGATCATTAGAGAACAAAGTACTGAGCGTACTAGTGTTATTAACGAAACTATAGGTTTCAATCAAAAAAGATAGTTATGAAAACATTTGACGATTTAAAATTCACAAAACATAAAGTTACTAAAAAAGCCATTATGGCATCACTTGAACTTAAACCTAATGTGTTTATATCAGTGGTTGCAGGTGAAGGAATGTACAGTACATCTAGAAAAGGTGTTAGAGCCGAATGTACTAAAGTTGAAGATGCTTCTTCATTTGAAGTTGCTATTATAGATGAAAATTTGCCTGATGATGAGCAGCAGTGGGATGTTAACGGTTGGCAAACGAGAGATGATATTAATAAATTAATAATTGAGAACTCATGAGTAAAGAAAAAAGATATGTAGCAACAATTGAAATGTATGTCTATGCTGAAAATGATTATATGGCTAAAAAACGAGCTAATGATTTAAAATTATCAATTGAGAATAGACGCCATTCAGACCAAGTTAAAGTAACTGAGATAGGTGAGCAGCCATTTGCTAGTTTTGATTATCGTAAATTAGATGATCCTACATTTATACCTAAAGATTTGTCTCACGAACCATTACCATTTTAATATGAAAAAAGGAGATTGGATATTATATAATAATAAGCGTAAAAAATGTTTTGGTATACACCACAATGGCAACATTTTAATAAAAATGAATGGTACTATAGTACAAGTAAACGAAGAAAAAATAAAAACTTATGCGTAAAAATGTGGTTACCCGGGCTAGGGTTCGTATATTTACCACGTTGATGCAGTTAAGCATCACATAAAAATAATAAAGGTTATGTCAAATACAGAAACAATGCAATTAGATTTATTTCATGGAGTAGTATTAACTACTAAACAACAAGAAGAAATTGATAATTTTATAAATAAGCAAGCTGAAAGAGCTGTTAAATCTGCAGATGATGTTAATAGAACAATGTTATTACTTGATGAAGCAGGTTTTGTTCAAGGTGTTGATTATGATAGTAATTTTGAGATTTATGAAGTTACTAAAGAAAGAGAATTTGGTTATTCTTATAATGATACAAATTATGAACATGAAGTTACTTATATGAATGCTGTAGGTGGTGTTTATCTTAAAGTTAATATTATTAAAGGTGGTAAAATTAAAACACATAATTCTTCAGTTGATAGAGAATATGGTAAATTAATGTGTACTAGTATTACTGAGCAGTATAGATATTATAAGCCAAGTTCATTGTATACTAAATTTAATGAGTATAATGAGCGTAAAATAAATGAGCTTGAACATAATAAAAAGCAAAAAATTGCTTTGGATATTATAGTTGCTAAATATCAGAAATTATACCCTAAAGCTGAGGTTACAATTGGTTCTGATTATTATAGAAGATCTTACCACTCATTTCCAACTGTTAAAGTTAAGTTTGAATCAGGAAGTTCAGTTGAATTTACTTTAGGTTATAGTGATGAAATGGAAAAAGAAAGATTTCATAAAAAATATGATGCTCAAACTGAAACAACAAAAGATTTATGTGATAGATTTAATAATCAAAAAGCTAAATAATGGATAATCAAGGTAGATCAAAACGACAAGTAGAAAATAACTATAAATTAGTTGGGATATTAATTATATCCTTTGCAATAGTGTCAGTAGTGGGTATTATTTATGAAATTTGTAAAGAATATATATTATGGTAGAATACGAAAATAGATACGGAGACGTTTTTACGTTTACTAAATTAGAGAATGGTAATGTATTATGGGAAGGTACATTTGAACATATCAGAATAGGGTTCCCGAATGTTTATAAAAAAGCATACCAACAATTCCTCAAAGATGGAGGTGAATTAAATCAATATGACTTTGAAGAGAAGGTACATGAGCAATTATATGATGAAGAGGGTAATTGGATTAAAGCAGGACCCATAACAGAGAAATATAGTAAATTAGTTTATTCAGATCATGATAATATTAATATGGTTGATCCATCAGGAGGACCTTATATTAAAGCGCATAGTGACTTAGGTACATTTGGTAAGGAATTAAAAGGACTCTGTGTTAGAAGCTTTATATGGAATAAAGAGAAGAAAGCATATGAGATACAAACCTATGGAGAGTTTGATCATCTAACAGATAGTAAACTCATAGGAGGACTATCAGTATAACCTTTAACACCAAAGAGAAATAGTAATATCAGTATGAAAGCAATATTAGAATTTGATTTAGATAACCCCGATGATGTATTATCACACAAACGGTGTGTGAAAGCTTTAGATATGGCTTGTATTCTATTTGAAATACAACATAATTTAAAGAAGAAATTAGTACATAAGTTTGAATCACAACCTAAAGAATGGAATGTTTTTGGTGGTGTCGATGAAACATTTAAATATATAAATAACTTATTTGAAGAATATAATGTTAACTTAGAAGAAATAATAGAATGACAGAGCAAGAATTAATTAAATTAGATTTTGAAAGAGTAGATGTATCCCCAGAAGAGGCAGGTGATGAAAATGGTTTCCATTATTATACTTATGATTTTTCGGATAGCAAGGGTTTGAGTTTAATATCAAATAGTGATGATGAAGCGGAAAAGGAAGAACAATGGTCAGTACAAATATTTGATTATGACGATATATCATTTGCAGATGCAGAAAGATTATTAGATTTTATTAACATAGTTAAAGAGAACACACATGCAAGATAAAGTATTAAAACATTTCAGAGCAAAAATAGTAGATGAATGGTCTAATGAGTGTGATTTTTACATTTATGAAGAATCAACAGCAGATGGTTACTCAATTTTTGTAGCAGCTCAAAACCCAAGTCACATTACAGTAGAAGAAAATATTTACTATTATGATAGTGATTTAGGTGATGCTTTATTAGACGCACTTAGACATTATGGTTGTAAGAATATTTATATTGATGACCCATCAGCATATTGGGTAGAAGAAATAATGGTAGAATTATTAGTTTGGATTAATGAACAAAATGAAGAAGAATAATATGAAAGTACAAAAACAAATTTTACATAATTGCTTGGATAAGGCAAAGAGCTTTTATAAATTAGGGGATAAAGACAAGGCAAGGGATTATTGTGATATGGGTATTGCTTGGGTAGCTGAAAAGCGTATTGAAGGATATGGAGCAAAGGATACAATTGAAGATGTTAGAGTTGAATTATGGCTTGAACGTTTTTGGATGTTTTTAGAAAATAAAAATTTAATGTTATAATATGGGAAACGAAGCAGACAAATGGTGGGAAATTTCATTAGCGTGGAAATGGCCTCACGAAGGATTTACAGTTGGTTATGATTTAATTGAACCAATAGAAAAAGATATATCTAAATATTTTAGTTTTATTCTATATTTAGGTCCAGTATCAATAGTTTTTAATTGGGGAAAATATAGTTGGGATGAGTAATATAGAAGATTTATTATATAATGCACACCAACATGGTAAACGTGATGCAATGTATAAAAAAGTAAGTGAAATTAGAAGTAAAAATAAACACCTACCATTAGAAGAAGTATATGAAGAAGCATATTCAATAATAATGAAAACCCAATAATGTATAATTCAAAAATTATAGGATTAGGACACTATGTCCCAGACAATATTATTACTAATAAGGATTTATCTGAAATGTTAGATACATCAGATAAATGGATTCAAAGTCGTACTGGTATAAAAGAACGTAGATGGGTTACCAAAGAAAGTGGTGATACTGCTGCTACAATGGGAGTTAAAGCAGCTAATATTGCTATTGAAAAATCAGGATTAACTAAAGATGATATAGATTTTATTATATTTGCTACTATGACTCCGGATTATTACTTTCCAGGTTGTGGGGTACAAGTACAAAATGAATTAGGAATTAAGGATATAGGTGCTTTAGATGTACGTAATCAATGTTCTGGTTTTATATATGCTCTATCAGTTGCAGATAAATTTATCAAAACAGGTACTTATAAAAATATATTAGTAATAGGAGCTGAATTACACTCTGGTGGGTTAGATAAAACATCAAGAGGTAGAGATGTAAGTGTGATATTTGGAGATGGAGCCGGTGCATTAATATTATCTAGAACAGATGAAAATAAAGGTATATTATCTACCCACTTACATTCAGATGGGAAACATGCTAAAGAATTAGCTGTAGTAGGACCATCACCTAGACATGGTATTGGAAATGACAACCATTGGATTAAAAGTGTTCAAGATAAACCTGAAGAAACATTTTATTTTCCGTATATGAATGGGAAATCTGTATTCAAACATGCAGTATTTAGATTTAGTGATGTAATTACTGAAGGATTAGTTGCTAATAAATTAAAACCAAATGATGTTGATTTATTTATTCCACACCAAGCAAATTTAAGAATATCTGAATTTGTTCAAAGACAATTTGATTTTAAAGATAATCAAGTATTTAATAATATACAAAAATATGGTAATACAACAGCAGCATCAATTGTTATAGCATTAAGTGAGGCATTTGATCAAGGTAAAATTAAAGATAATAATATAATAGTATTAGCTTCATTTGGTAGTGGTTACACTTGGGGTAGCATAATAATAAAGTGGTAATGAATATAGAAAAATTATTAATAGGTATATTTTGGTTTATTATGGGGCACATATTTGTGTTCTTTCAATTAAACGGACAATTTAAATGGGAATGGTTTAAAAAAAACGAATTTCTACTAGCATCAGCAGGTCTTATTATATCTTATTTTTATATATGGGGTACAAAATACACAGTAGAAGGATTTGACGGGTTATTATGGCCTGCTAGATTTATAGGGTTTAGTATAGGAATATCTGTTTATGCTTTGGGTGTTGGTTACTTTTTTAAAGAGGGTATTACAAATAAAACATTTGTAAGTTTAATAATATGTGCTGTATTAGTATTAATTCAAGTATTATGGAAAACGAAATAGGACAAGGTAGAACAGAACGGCAATATAAGGACTCATTAAAAATAGTGGCTATTTCATTATTAGGAGCAATTATAACAATAATTTTATTAACAGTATTTGAATGAGAAAGCAAAAATGTAATAAATGTAACAAATATAAAAAAATATCTAAGTACAAACATGAAAACAAATTAACATGTTTAAAATGTGAGTTTAGATTTAAAGTATGGTTACTAAGAAAACTAACATACGTTAATAAACTAACATCATACCAGAAATTTGCCTCACGTATAGGTTATATGGGTAGTGGATTTTTAATAGCAGCACAATGGACGATTGAACCATATTTATATGTGATAGGATTTATATTTGTAGTAGTACAAACATCATCTAGAAAACAATGGAACTTAGTTGCATTAAATATAAACGGATTAATAGCATGGATAACTCACCTCTTAAACACTTAATAATGGACGCAGAAGAAAGATTAGCAAAAGTAAAAGAATTAACTAGTAAAATATTATATTTAAAAACAAACCCGGTTATAGATTCAAAAAAAACAATACAAAAGCTTCAACAACAAATAAACGAAATATTATATGAATAGGGAATTAATAACTAAGGATGATGTAATGTATGAAGTAGTATCATCAATACCTGCTCATATGTTTGCTAATAAGGATAAAACCATTAACCAACAAGTGTTAGGTATGTATGTTAATGAGCACAAGGCAGATAGGGTATTACAACGTGAAGGTAAATTTTTGATATGCAAAGTAGTAGAAGAAGCACAAATTATATATGAAGAATAAAATAGCATTTTGCATTCCAGGTAATTCATTTAGTGGTACATTTTTAAAATGTTGGACACACTTAATTAAACAGTTGTCACCAAATACAGAGTGGTTTATGGTTAATGGTTATGCACCTAATATTACCTATAGTAGACAATCATTACTACTTAGAGCTAGAATGTTAAGACCAACACACTATATGTGGATTGATGATGACCAAGTATTTACATATGAGCAGTTTGAAACGTTACTTAACCATAATTTAGATATTGTAAGTGGCATATACAAAAAATCGGATGATCTATTTGCGTGTTGTAAATTAAATGGAGAAACGTTAACTACAAATGATGAAATAGTAGAAGGTATTAATGAAGTAATGGCTAATGGGTTTGGATTTATGTTAGTTAAAGCAGAAGTATTTGATCGTATAGATAAACCATTTGAGTATTTAAGTGAGGACCAATGGGAGGATTTTGGGTTTGCTAATAAAGCAAGACAATTGGGATATAAAGTAAACGTTGATTCAAACATAGTGGTTGGTCATGAAAAAAGTCGTATATTATGAGATATAAAGACGAAGAAGACGAATTATTAGAACAAGGTATAGATGATTTTATATCAACACCTAAAGAAAGTGGGGCAATAGAAGATTAATATGAGGAAAAAACGAGCGTATTATGGTTGTGAAATGGAATCACCAATTTATAGACAAATAGTAGCAGAAAAGAATGCTAAACAAAATAATACGATCATAAACGAATATAAAACAAAAAGAGGCAAACGAAGCTCTTTATAACACACCACAACAATTTAATACGTATATACTATGGCAAATGAAGAAATAGGTCTAAATGAAATAATTAAACTAGTAAAACAAGATGCTAAGATAAATGGAGACCTCCCAGTGACATCAAACAAACTCCTTAATTTACTTGAATTAGCGTTAGAAAATATTACATCAAAATAAAAGAATAATATGGCATTATATAAAATACAAATCACCCCCTTAAATACGGATGTTAAACCTTATATTAATAAGATTGAGACAGATAACATTGAATGGTCTATGGAGCAGTATCAACGTAATAGAGATCCGTTTGAATGGAAGATGATGGATTGGAATATTAGAGTATAATGAGCAAACCATCAATCAAGTGTAGTAGATGTGGTAAAATATTCAATGGTGGATTTGATTATAGAATGCATTTTGATAAACATTTGGATGAGTGGTATGAATCAGAAGATAAACATGAATATATAAAACGAACAACACAATGAGCTGTTCAAAACATGATATTGAGGAGGAATATGTATTCCAATATAAGGGAATTAGATACGAATGTATAGGTGAAACAAGAGAATTTGATATTAGACAATTCAGATTTGCAATAGAAGATAAACAATGGACGACGATAAAAAACAGAATAGTAAATCAATTAAAGTGGGGTCCAAACATAAGGATAGTGAGTTAAACTATTGCGAGTGGTGTTCTAAACAAACACCAATGGGTAAGACAACACAGGCAGAAACACCAATACTTGAGTTTGTTGAGGATAAGATTGATTTAATTGGTAGGGAAGATATTTGGGGTATACATGGTGATTGGTCTATTATTGATATTGATAGTGATCTAGAGGCGGAATTGTTAATATACGATGAGATGTTAAACAATGTAAAAAAACGAACCGTATGTACCGCTTGTATTATGAATGAGAAGGTAATGTATGACAAGTACTATAGCCAAATGGAAGGTGAGGTAAATGAGAATAACGATGACAATCCAGACGACGAGGATCATTATATAATAGAACTAGAGTAATATGTTGAATAATAAACCTGTAAGTTGGTATTGGAGATTATGGGCTAAAGCTTTAGGTGAGAAACAAGGCAGTAATAAGGAGGCAGATAAAGTAGCGATGCTAAGAACAATAATAGTAATTCAGGCGATAATAACAAACATTCTGATTGCGACAAACATTATATTAACATGGATAAAGTAAAAGGTATATTCCGATTTAAGTACACTGAATTAGTAAACAACAATGAGATAACGAATGAAATGGTTATTGAAACAAAGGATGTGGTTCGTTCGATTGGAAGATTTGGTACGAGTAGACAATTAACGGACTTGGAAGTTAAACAATTAAATAAATATTAAATAACATAAATTAATTTCTAATAATAAATTACATGAGTAAAAACAGCGCAAGGCAACGTTACGCCCAACTACATGAATGGTTGAAGACTATTAAGACAACAACTCGGAAGACCGCTAAACAAGCGGATGATAAACCGTTACGGGGCATTGATATGATGAATGTGAAGATTAAAAATGGACCAAGTGGGAGACGATAAAAAAACATATGTTAAAGCATATACGTGGTTTGGTATTGCCTTTGTATCATTAGTGATATGGTGGACTATATTGGAGTTAGTATGGATTTAAGTAAATATAACCAATTAGAGCAATTAAGTAAGGATGAATTGGATCATCTAAAACGGTCTATTATAAATGTGGTAGGTGAGGATTGGACTATTGATCATATATTTGTGGTTGGCTCGTTTGTATTTGGTTTGGATAAAGCTAATGATATTGATGTTGTTGTTTGTGTACCACGAGATGAGTATGCTGTAAATTTAGATGATGTGGATGAGGAGGTGCTATTAATGTTTGATACATTGTATAGTCAAAAAGTTACGGAGTTGGTGGGTAAACAAGTATCGTTAATGCCTAATAATATAAGACAATTCTTAACTGACCCACAAAAGGAGGTTGACCCACCAATGTATGATTTAATTAGTAATGAATGGTTAAATAAAGTACCTGGTGGTAAATGGAATTATTATATGTTAAGGGATGGGTTGAAGTGTTGGATTGTTGAGCGTGATAGTGAGGAAGGTAGATGGATTACAACTAATTGGAAGAATACTAATACCGAATGGACTCAATATAGATTAGATAATGGAGAAGAAGTTTGGGATATTGGGGGTAATAAAATTGTTAAATTTGATCAATTTTTCTCTGCACCTGAAACGGTAGATGAGATATTAGGTACATTTGAGGAATGTATAAATGATTTAGGTATAGACTTAACTCAATACACTTACATAGAACCATCTGCTGGTGATGGGTGTATTTTAGAACGATTACCTAAAGAACGTAGGATTGGGATTGATATAGAACCAAGACATGATGAGGTTATTAGTAGTGATTTCTTAGAATGGCTACCTGAGGATGGGAAATACATTACACTTGGTAATCCACCATTTGGTGTAAGGGGGGATATGATAGTAAAGTTTGTACAACATGCATCTAAATTTTCTGATGTGATTGCACTTGGGGTACCTGATTATTTTAAAATGGAGGTAGATGGTATGGAAATGGTTTGTAATAAACAATTGAGTGATAATAAATATAGGTTAGTGGATGGGACTACCACGGCAATACCCATTAGAATGCATTTTCAAGTGTGGGTTAAAACAAACATGCATGTTTGCCTGTGATAAAATGTGACCAACCATATACAAGTGTGATGTACAAATATAATCATATATGGAGATATTTAAATGTGTATATAATAGGTGACAAACAATAGGTGTAGTGTGTGGATTGAGATGAGGTGTGTATTAACCCAGCCACAGCGTTAACCACGCCCTTTCACCCTACCTCGAAAGTATATACACGAATTGCATTATCCACAATTGGCACACGTGTAGATCTTTTTTATTCACAATGAAACGTATGTATAAATGGGGATATGACAAAGCCAAGCACATATGTATATATTTGTGAACAAAAATGTATTCATAAACGCTCATAACGGCTTATGCTGAAACATTTGGATACCGTGAGTATATTTCGTATCTTCATCGTGTTGGAGCACTTAAGCGCCACCGTAAATAAAGGTTATGAGTAGTTTAAATAGCATTAGTAAAGAATTAGGTTATATAGATGTTGCACATTTAGAAATGAATTTAGATGGAAACATGGAATTTAGTAAATACTGGGAAATTATTAAGGAATTATATTCAAAGGCAGAAGAGTTATATGAATTTGCTTACGATAATTGTAGGGGATTAGCTCATGATGAATTAGATGAAATTATAAATAAATACGAAAAATAAAGGTTATGAAACGATACACATTAAAAGTTGACAACGGAGATAACATTGAAAACATATGGGCAGGCAATGAAATGAGCGATGCCATTCATTATGAAGCGATTGCCATTAAATATTGGGGCAAGGACAATGTCTGGATATGTGATAACATCCAGGAGATAGCCGTCGGATAAGATAATACATCAGATAATAATAATTACCACCGTGGATATAATTCCGGCGGTGGCACCTCTATACATGGTACTTACACCGGTGGGGGTACTTACATACTACATACTTAATAATATAATATACCTACGGGTATACATTGGGCATGCCGCCGTACCGCCGCATATATATGTACATATCCCCATACGCGTTGGTATCCATATATGCGTGTATACGCAAGAAACTGATGTAGGGTAACACATAAAGCTCCTACGATCTTACACCATCGAATTGTATATACTTATATCACAAAATATATTTAGGCCAAAGAATATAAAAGACCAAAAACCCAAAATCTTTTTTTCTTAAAAATTTTCGCCGTCGATAAAGTCTTTGAATATAGTTATGGCATCATCCCAAGGAACTAAGTTATCCCAATCGTCCTTATTATAGCCTAATATAAAACATAGCGTCCACCTTCCTTCTTCGGTAGGGTTATATGATGAATGGAATGTACCCACATTGACTAAACTAGGTTTATCTGTGTTTGCCTCATATACCAACTCACATTCCTCCTCTTTAAGGATAATACTTCTATGTGTTCTATCAGAAAAATTTTTATAATCTTCCCCATTTAAGTCTTTTGAGCTGTTATAATTACTATTATAATTTTCATTAGTAGTAAAATTTGGAGCATTCCACCATCTTGTAGTACCTTCAGATGGACCCCATGATATATTTATTTTAACATGATCATCTTGCTTCCAACTGTCTATATGGATGGGTAATTTATTTTTACCGGGTGTATAAAATAATTCAGTATTTACTATTTGAAGTCCAAATTGTTTAACAAATTCAGATATATTATTATCTTTATGGTGGGGGATATCATAATGTTTTAAATCTTTGGGTTTAACATTACAAATTTGAGGTTTTCTTATCTTAAACGGGAGATTTAAATATCTATGGTATTTATTCTCTTGGGGCATACCCTAATGTTTTTCTAATATGGTTAATTCTTATAGGGGGTGTATTTTCATCATATAACTCTATAAGAAGAGAATTTATCCTTTTTATTTGTTCTTCGGTATTTTCTACTTTGGTATTAAATTTATTAATTTTGGATGTCTTATTAATATAAGGATAATACTTATCTTCATTATATGAATTATCTTTATTCCATACAGGACTAGATTCAATAGGTTTACAATCAACGTGCATCCAACCCTTTAACTTAGCAACATCCTCATCTACATGATACTCTATAGACAATAACACCATATTTTTAACTCCACCAACGGGGGTAAATCCATATTTTTGTACACCTCTAACTTCTAACCCTACTTCATTAGTTTCAGTAGGTAAACCACCTATTTTTGGTTTTTGTAACATGACATTAAAACGTACTGCTATCTTACCTTTTAAATTGTCACTTCTATTTGGTTTTTCTTCACTACCTTTAGAGTGCCATGAAATTCTATTATTAAAATATGGGTTTGTTGGTGTTTCTAAATCCAAATCATAATGTGATAATATGATTTGCCCAATAATTTCAATACTAGTGTAATCTAACCCTAACTCATTAATAAAATCTTCCTCATGTTTGGAAAAATTATGGGATTTTTCATTTTCTCCTACGGGGTTCAAGTAATTGTCCCGATTTTTTTTATTTAGAACCCATTTTAGTGTAGGTTCTGTTAAATCTTTATCAATTATTAACTTGTCCATTAATACCTGTTGTTAAAATTCGGATCCTCTTTTAATGCCCTAATCATGGCTTGTGTATTTTGTATTTCCCCATACAACTTACGCACCTCCCCTTCTGTTGTGTTAATGAAATTATTGTTTCTATCGGTAACCGATTTAAATGAAGTTTCAAATTCGGTTAATCTTTTTCCCACATCATTTATTCCAGTATACGTGTCTGATTCTAATGAACTCTTCACATCTTGTATATACAGATTAGTTTCATCTAATTTTTCGTTAGTTTCTCCGTATCTGAGAGATGAAATGTTAGATGTATGCTGGAGACTCGCCAGTACCTCGGTATATTCACGTTGAATCTTACGTATTTGAAATACACCATGTAACCATGCGACACTTAATACTCCACTAATAAAAAACAGTAATTCCATAACTTTATATATATTCGTTTTTAACAATTTTTTCGATATCAAACCATATAGTTTTAAAATTTACGGTTGCTTTAAAATACCCATTTTCAAATAACGCGAATGTAGGGTATTCTTTTATTACCCCGGGATATAATTGTGTAGCTCTTGGAAACATTTGAGCCTCTACATATACCATGGGTAATAAATCACTTACATTTTTTAACTTTGGTTTCATTTGTTTACAAGCCCCACATCCCCTAGATCCATAAATTACTAATAATTTTGGAGAAGATATGAAATTAGAGAGGTTATCTCTTGTGAGTTCAATGAAATTTGTATTCATGTGTTTAATATACGACCCCCAATCAATTATTCCACGCTATTTTTTAAAGTAGTGTTAGAGATGTGTGTATATACGTATGTATAGATGTG
>Ga0209632_10001498_pt1 | contig 23552 bp, 18 predicted proteins | sample COG_10_FD_184754 | JGI IMG/M metagenome (GOLD analysis project Ga0209632, IMG submission 184754) | Pelagic Microbial community sample from North Sea - COGITO 998_met_10 (SPAdes) (version 2) | ecosystem: Environmental > Aquatic > Marine > Neritic zone/Coastal water | place: Helgoland, sampling... | reverse complement strand
AAGATGGGGCCTTAGAAAAGTCCAGCCAAAAGGATAAAATTGTCCAGACGGATGCAGTTGAACTTAAAGTTACTCCTAACAAAGAGAGTGATGTTAAGTATTATCATAATCTATTCGAAAATCAAGATTTGATTCGGAATTAGCATTATAAATATTTCAATCAATAAATAGAAGTGAAGCAGATAGGGTTTAATATTCCGTATTTAACGGGTTCTGAAACAGAATACATTCATGATGCTGTTGCTAGAAAAATGCTTTCGGGCAACGGAACATACACAAAGAAATGTCATGAGTTTTTATCCAATAGACTCGATGGGTCAAAGGTGCTTTTAACAAGCTCTTGTACTGATGCCCTTGAAATGAGTGCTTTATTATTGAGCATCGAACAAGGAGATGAAGTGATCATGCCCTCCTATACTTTTGTTAGTACTGCTAATGCATTTGTTTTGCGTGGGGCTAAAATTGTTTTTGTTGACTCAAGACCTGATCACCCTGGTATTGATGAAACTAAGATTGAAGAGTTAATAACCTCAAAAACCAGGGTAATTGTACCGGTGCATTATGCTGGAGTTGCCTGTGATATGGATAAAATACTTCAAATTGCTCGTAAGTATAATTTGGCGGTGGTTGAAGACGCAGCACAAGCAATTGATAGTTTTTATAAGGGAGTACCGCTCGGTGCAATAGGTGATATGGGTGCCTACAGTTTTCATGAGACCAAAAATCTGATATCTGGAGAGGGTGGCTGCCTGATCGTAAAGAACAAAGATTTGAATGCAAGAAGTGAGATTATTTGGGAGAAAGGCACCAATCGCTCTGCCTTTTGGAGAGGAGAGGTGGATAAGTACGGATGGGTCGACCTTGGTAGTAGTTTTTTGCCCTCTGAGCTAACGGCTGCTTTTTTATATGCTCAGCTGGAACATTTGGAAAGCATTCAAAATCGAAGGAAGGAGATTTGGAACATCTATCGAAATGCACTAAATTCAATCGGCCATAAAATTGGTTTGCCTTTCATTCCTGAATACGCTACTAATAATGCGCATATGTTTTATTTTACTTGTAAATCAGAAGAGCAACGCAATGCATTGCTAAAACAACTTAATGCTCAAGGCATTAATGCGGTGTTCCATTACCAAAGTTTGCATAATAGTCAGTTTTTCAAACCAAAGCATGATGGTCGTATACTCGAAAACGCTGATAAGTATTCCTCAACTTTAGTTAGACTGCCTTTTCATTTGTCATTAACAGATGACCAAGTTAAATATGTTGCAGAGGCCATAATCAAATTCTTTAATTGACTATTGCCTCCCTTTAACCTTAACTTTGAAACTTTCTCAATCTATTGAAGACACAACAGGAAATAATTTCACGTAAAGACATAGTAAAGGCTATTTCAATAGTGCTGTCTAATTGGTATATTTTAGTATTCCTTCCTTTGTTTGTTTTAGGTGTGTCATATATTTATACCCATCGTATTCCTGATGTTTATGCGGCAAAGTGTCAGATTTTGCTAAAGTCGAATGAAACCTACGATTATCAGCAGCAGTTATACAGAGGATTAGGCTTCGGCTCAAAGTATGCTTCGTACGAAGAAACCGCCTCGCAGATGCGAGTGATTAAGTCTTCCAATTTAATTGAATCTGTTCTGCGCAGAATACCGCTAAATGTTTCTTACTTCATATTGGGTAGACTTAAAGTGACGGAAGTTTATAATCATATGCCTTTCAAGGTTATACCAGATGAGCGGTCTAGGCTGCTTAGTGGTATGGAGTTTCGATTGAACATTATTGATTTGGAAACATTTCAATTACAATATGAAATTGAAGGTGTAAGTAAAGATAAACAGTTTCAGTTCGGAGAAGTGATTTTGGAGGATGGGCTTTATTTGACCGTCAATAAACAGTCAAATGTTACTGATAACTCAGTTGACATGCTCAGTAAAATTAACTACATGTTCAAGGTTTACAAAGAGCCCAGCTTGCTTTCCAAATACAAAGGCAATTTGGATGTTAAGAACATTGATTATACGAGCATAGTTGAAGTAACTTTAAAAGATGAAATTGCTGATAGGGCTAAGGAGGTGTTAGATACTTTGGCACGTATTTATGTGGTGAATACTGTTCAGAATCAATTAGACGTGAATGAGAATACACTGAACTATATTGATCGACAGTTAGATGAAGTGATTGGCATAATTAATGAAATTGAAAAAGAGTTAGAACAGTTCAAGGAAAAGAAGGAGATCTTGAACCTAATGCGAGAAGAAGATACATATTTTGCGCGGTTAGTAAATATGGAATCTGAAAAAGAGCAGATTTTATTCGAAATCAAATCGATAGACGAGTTGACCAAATATTTATTGGAAAATGATGATGTTCAAACATTGTTACCCCCTGGCATTTTTGTGAGTGAAGGGGACTCAAAACTTAAAGAACAAATCTCTGAATTGTATCAGCTTAGATCTGACCTTGCTGGACTTAGAGGATCCGGAACAATATCCAATCCGAAGATTGAACGACTTCTAGAACATGTAAGCGATATTAAACGAGATATTTTAAGTCACCTCAATGTTAGAGAGAACGCACTAAAAAGCAGGGTCGAAGATTTAAGCAAAGAGGTTTCAACTTTTGAAAGAAAAATTAAGAATATTCCAAAAACACAGCGACAAGTATTAAACATTGAAAGAAGATTAGCAGTCAATGAAGAACTTTATGCCTTTTTGCTTTCGAAAAGGGCGGAAACTGTTATTGCTAAGGCTGGGTTAGTCCCCGAAACCAAAATCATTGAGAATGCTCGGTCGGTTGGTGTCGTTTATCCAGATAAAACCAGAATGAATTTTATCAATTTGTTGATTGGGTTCGGCCTTGCGATAGCGTTGGTGGTTATAAAAACTTTGTTTTTTCAAAAAATCACTTCCCTTGGTCAGTTACAAACATCAACGGATATTGCCATATTGGGTAGCATACCAAAGAAAAAAGATTTTTCTAAGACATACCGTATTATGAGTGGTTCTGAGCGGTCGGATATGTCGCAAGCCTTTCGAAGTTTACGCACGAACCTCCAATATTTCATTAGAGGTGCAAAGTGCACCAAAGTACTTGTGACTTCTTTGATGCCGGGTGAAGGAAAGACATTTACATCGGTAAACCTAGCTAGCGTAATGGCTATTGCAGATAAAAAGGTTTTGATTATTGACTTCGATTTGCATAAGCCCCGATTGGCCAAGGCTATGGAAAGAGAGAATTTAATAGGGGTGAGTAACTTTTTAATAGGCGAAAAGTCGATTAAGGAAATCATTCAAAGAACCGAAATTCCCACATTAGATGTTATTACTTCAGGGCCCGTGCCGCCTAACGCTTCAGAATTGATTTTGAGGGATGAATTAAAAGAAGTTTTTGACTATGCAGAAAAGCACTATGACTTTGTGTTTTTGGATACACCTCCTATTTCTTTGATTACTGATGGTCTGATTTTAATGGGACATGTAGACGTAAAACTGTTTGTTCTCAACTCTAAGTCAACTTCAAGAACAGGAATAGATTATTTAGAACGTTTAATTGAAGATAATGGAATTTCAGGGGCGACTTTAGTATTAAATGAGGAGGAACTTTCTAAAATCAACTATTACTACAGTCGATATGGTTATGGAGGATATGGTTATGGAGGATATGGTTATGGATATGGCTACGGATATGGTGATCACTATGGTGAAAAGACTAAAGCTTGATGGCCAATTTATTAGCTACGTTTAAATGACAAACATTTATTTCTCGACTTATAGGCAGGTATTTGAGCTATTAACTAAGCCCCAAAAAAAAAGGTTTTATTACTTACAGGTGCTTATCGTAATAACAAGCTTGGTGGATTTGACGGGTTTGGCGCTGTTTGTGCCGGTTATATCCGCAATTTCTGATCGCTCTCTTTTATCAGGAGATCACCCCTTAGCTGTGCTTAAAAGTTGGAGTGGGGTCTCAAATTCTGATGTTTTTTTATTAGCTCTGTTCATTGCTGCGTTTGTTTTTTTCCTGTGCCGATCACTATTTGTTGTTTGGAGTCATTGGATTCAAACTAGATTTATTCACAACCTAAGTGAGGATATTGGTAGGAGAACCTATGCCTACTTTTTAAGCAATGATTTTGAGGAAATTCAGAAGCGAGATTCTGGTCGAGTAGTGAGAGAGTTGACTATTAGTCCTCAACATTATGCCAAGTTTTTAATTATGCCTCTTCTATTACTAACTTCTGAATTACTAATTCTTGCTGTAATTATTGCAGGTATTGCCTGGTATAACCTCAGTGTATTTGGTTTGTTGGTTACTACAATATTTCCGATTGCGTACTTTTTTCATCGCATTACTAAAACTAAGGTTAAAAACTACGGCCTAATTCAAAACGATTTAACACCAGAACTCTTGATGAGTAGCACCCGAGGTGTGTTTGGTATAATCGATGTGCGCTTGCGCGGTAAAGAACTGAAATTATTGACTGATTATAGTAAACTAATGCATGAGCTAAATAATATCAGTATTAAAACTTCAGTATTAGCAATTATTCCCTCTAAGTTGTTTGAATTGAGTACGATAGGTGGGCTTTTGCTTATTTTTTATTACGGAGCATTTATCGCTGATGATCCACAAATTATTCTACCACTCATAGCTCTATATGCTGCTGCGGGTTATCGGTTGGTGCCTTCGCTAAGTAAAATTCTCCCTGCTTTTCAGAGTTTAGAGCGTTATAGTTATTTATTCCCAGTATTTAGGCAAGCTTTATTAACGAATAGCAGTGATTTGCGCTCAACTAAGAACGTCAATCGCTTAGAGCACGATATTAGTTTAGAAGAGTTGTCATTTGGTTATAAAAACACATCAGATCTATTATTCAGGAATTTTAACTTCCAGATTAAGCGGGGTGAAATATTGGGTTTGATTGGTAAATCTGGTTCTGGAAAAACAACCTTGGTTAACATTATTGCCGGATTCTTACTACCCAAATCTGGTGCTATTCGGGTGGACGGGTTAACGTTAGACGCTGATAAAAGGGCTTCTTGGATGAAAGGCATTAGCTATGTTCAGCAAACACCTTATCTAGAAAGAGGAACCCTTGGTCAAAATATTGCTTTTTTAGAAGATGAAATTGATTTTGATATGCTAAATATGGCAATCAAAATGGCTTCATTGACGGACTTGGTGGGAAACCGAGATCCGAATAAAATCATGATTGATGAGCAAGGTAAAAACTTAAGTGGTGGGCAAAAACAAAGAGTAATCATAGCGAGAGCCTTGTATCATAAAGCAAATTTGATCATTCTGGATGAAGCCACCTCTGCATTGGACACTGAAACTGAAGAAGATGTAAACCAAACGGTTAAAAAGCTAAAAGGTAGTGGTATAACTATAATAATAGTAGCTCATAGATATACTACTCTAAAGTATACCGATCGAATCATAAGATTGGATGATGGGAAAATTGTTGAAGAAACTACTTATAATAAATTGAAATCTTCTTAAGGTGATGATCTGCGACTGGTTATAACGTTGATTGTGTATTTCTGGTTCTTTGTAATAGCCAGTTATGTCAAAGTGTTTGAAATTAATGAAAGCTCAAATTTGGAAGTTTCATGAACAAAAAATCAAGTCTAAAACAGTTAATCTTCGTTTCATCCAGGCAAAGTTCATTCGAGGCTACTGAAATTCAATGGGCGAAACAATATTGGCGTGAAATTCTATTGATAACTGCGGCAAGTAAGAATCCTCAAGATAATAAAGAGGAGTTTTTGCATATTCAAACATCGTTCACGTATCGACAGAAAGTAGTGCACGTGTTGCGCTTTTTTCGTCAACTATTCTGGCTTTTCATTAAAGATTTATTCTCAATGAACTCTAGCATAGCCTACATTAAGCAATGGCGAAAAAATTTCAGCATGTTGTTGAAAGTATCTATGCAGACTGAGTCTTTAAAGACAGTTTTTTTTGAAAATCCAAATTCAACTCCGTACTCTATTTTTTCTAATGATCAATCTTTGATATTGGCTTTTGCGAAACATCGGGGATATATTAATCACGCTGCAAGCAGAGCACATGGGCGTGATGTAATAGAGTATCGAGAGCCTATAACTCAAAAACTTCCTTTTCAATGGTTTAAATATCAGGAACTTGATGCCGTTTATTCTGTGAGTAGATATACTCAGTCTTACATTCAGAATAAATATCCAAGCTATGCCAATAAGATACGTTTAATGCATCTAGGGACAAAGGACAAAGGAATGGGTCCCATAATACCTAGTGAATCTGAATGTTTTATTATAGCGAGTATAGGGGCTGTTAGAAATGTGAAAAGATTTTTTTTAATTGCTGAAATGTTAAGATTCACTGGACTCAAGGTAAAGTGGATTCATTTTGGAAACATTCAATACTCAGATGCCACCACAAATCGCTTTCTTAAGGCATTGAATGATCTTAAAAGTACGCCTAACATAAGTGTCGATTTAAAGGGATATGTATCTAACAAATTGATCCTAGAATACTTTAGTGAAAATTTTATTGATGCTTTAGTTAGCGTCAGTGAAAGTGAAGGCGGTGCTCCAGTATCCATTCAAGAGGCTACTAGTTTTGGTATTCCATGTTTTGCGACAAACGTTGGCGGAACTAATGATATAGTGAATGATATTACTGGGAAACTTATTGATAAGGATTTCGACCTCAAAGAAGGCATGATCGAATTGGAAAATCTTTTATTAGGCTTTGCGAGGAGTATTGAAAACCGAAAGGCAATTAGAGGGTTTTGGGAAACAAATTTCAAGGCCTCAATTAACTACCCAAAGTTTTTTGATTATTTGAGAGAAACAGAATCGTATGCATAACTTTACCTAAAAAGAAGTAACTCAAACATAGGCATAGTTTAACTGGGCTTTATTTAAAAAAAAACTGTGTTTGAATATAAATAATCAAGTGAAAGCCAAAGTATATTTATCGGATGAAGGTTTTGGTCACATTGTGAGACAAAGAGCTATAATGACGGAGCTTATTAAACTGGATTCCGGTTTTTGCTTTTCGTTGCAAACCAACAAACATCTGGCGTTTGCGCGCCAAAATATGCCTGCTCAAACATTTATCGATCGTTACAACAACATTTCATGGCATAAAAAGACCGATAGCTCTCCAGATATTGAATTGATAAAATCGCACTATGATTTATATCTAGAATCGATTCAACCCTATTTAAAAACTGAAGCTGAGGAGTTTGACTACGATTTTGTTATTTCCGATTTTGTATATGAAGCTTTTGAGGTGGCTCGCCAGAAAGCAAAACCAAGTTTCGGAGTGGCACACTTTACATGGGATTGGTTTTTTTCTAAAATTTATCCCAGGGTAATCAGTGATGCCTTGTTTAAGTATTTTACTAGCGCTGCAAACAGTGCCAGAAAGCTTTATTTCCCTCCGTTTACACCTCCTGAAATCTTAAAGTATTATCGTGGAAAGACTGTGGAAGTCCCTTTTATTGTGAGAGAAGACGTCAATCATAAACCTTGGCCGAAAACGAACAGATTGAAGATCTTGGTAATGGATAGCGGAGCAGGATTGATGGCGGATAACATAAAGCATGCCTTGCCGAATAATATTTCGGATGAGTGGTTGTTTGGAGTTCAGGAAGAATTGGGGTTGATCGGGGATTCCTTCTTTAATGTACCCCGCAACCATCTGCTCATTGATTATGTTGAAGGAGCTGATTTAGTTGTTGGTCGACCTGGGTTTAATACGCTCAGCGAATGCATTGCCTATCGCAAGCCAATGCTATTGATCAGCGAATCCATGAATCCGGAGATGGAATTCAATATTGCGGAACTTAAAAAATTGAGTTTAGGCGGCTTTATATCAATTCAGGATTTTCGCTCGAACTTCGGACTAGTTCTCTCCCAATTTTTCAAATTCGAATACCATATGATCGAGGGGAACATGAAAAATCATGCCTTCAGAACCGATGGAGGCCGTATCATTGCCGAAGATATCTTGTCTTCTTTATGAGAAAACTTATTGCCATTATTCCTGCACGTGGAGGTTCAAAACGTTTGAAAAACAAGAATATTTACCCTTTACTCGGTAAGCCATTGATTGCATACAGTATTGAGGCATGTTTGAAAAGTAAGCATGTGGCAGAGGTGTTTGTTTCGACTGAAGATCAGGTCATAGCTGATGTTTCCATTAATTACGGAGCTAAAATATTGTGGCGTCCTGCTCATCTTGCTGATGACCAAACGCCTAAGATGATGGCAATAAGGCAGGCCGTTAACGCACTCGATGACCAAGGTGTGATGTTTGATGATGTTGCGATAATTCAGGCGAACTCACCGGAAATAGATGCCGTTCACATTGATAGTTCATATGTGTTCATGCTTGAAAACCAATTATGGGAGGTCATGAGTGCTGATGAGAGTGGGATTCAAAATGCAGCACTTCGTTTAGTCAAGAAAGATGTTGTTTTTCAGCCATTTTTGAGCGCACATTGCGGGTTCATCGCTATCAATTTGATGGACGTTCATACCATAGAGGATATACACCGCCTTGAACAAAAAATGGCCTGATCATGTGTGGAATTGCGGGTTACATAGGACGTGAATCGCTATCACTCGACAGGGTTCAGCAAACGCTGATTACAATGCAGCGAAGAGGCCCTGATTCTCAAAAGCATTTGAATGGGTATATGGGGAGGCTGAGGTATGATTTATTGCATGCGAGATTGAGTATCATTGATTTAGATCCTCGCTCTCACCAGCCTTATGTGTTTGAGCATTTAACGCTAATATTTAATGGTGAGATTTATAATTACCTAGAAATAAAAGCGCAACTTTTAAATGCGGGATATTTATTTGAAACCGCCTCTGATACCGAGGTGTTGATCAAAGCGTTTCATGCTTGGGGAGTCGATTTTTTAGATCGTTTAGAGGGAATGTGGGCAATGGTAATTGTGGATAGAAATAAAGGACAAGTCCTGTTGGTTAGAGATCGCTTTGCGGAAAAACCACTTTATGTTTATGAGCAGTCTCATGGGTTTTATTTTGCTTCAGAAATTAAACAAATCGAAGCTTTGTTGGGTGAAAAGCTCATCCCGAATATGCATCAAGCTTATCGCTATTTGGTTAATGGACATAAGTCGCTAAATAAATCCGGTGAGCAGTTTTATCTGAACTTGACCGAGGTAGACTTTGCGGAGTATTGGGTCGTAGATCAAGATCTGGCTGTTTCAAAAACAAAATATTGGCATCCAAGTTATCTTCCTTTGGATATTGACCAAGAAGAGGCTGTCCAAAAGATACAATCGGCACTGATCAGATCAGTAGAGTTGAGAATGCGGGCTGATGTGCCTCTTGCGTTTTGCCTAAGTGGAGGTGTCGATAGCAGTGCAATGGCATCTATTGCCGTGAAGTCATTGAACCAAGATGTGCAAACGTTCTCTATCATTGATAAAGATCCACGCTACAACGAACTGGAAAATATTCAGGCTACCATTGATGATTTGGGCTGCAAGCATCATTTTATCGAATTGTCTCCGGAATACGATTATTTGGCGCAGTTGGAGCGTTTAGTTGATTATCATGACGGGCCTGTTGCTACCATTAGCTATTTAGTGCATAGCAGGTTGATAGAAGCTATGCATGATTCTGGGTATAAAGTGTCAATATCGGGCACAGGAGCAGATGAGTTGTTCACAGGATATTATGATCATTTTTTACTCCAAATGCCTTCGCTGAGCTTGCCGGATCGGGCCGATCGCATTGCTTATTGGAATGAATATCCTGCAAAGGCGGTTAGAAATCCTTTTTTACAAGACCCTGAGCGTTTTGTGAAGGATGCCAGTTTCCGGGATCATATTTATTTAAATAACGATGCTTTTGCCTCCTTTTTGAAGCATGATTTTAAAGAGTCTTTTTCCGAAACGCATTTCAGTGATGACTTACTTAGAAATAGAATGATGAATGAGCTGTTTTATGAAGTAGTGCGGGTTATACTGAAGGAAGATGACTTAAATTCTATGTATTACAGCATCGAAAATAGAAGCCCTTTTCTCGACCGTCATTTGTTCGAAACGGCATATAGTATTCCAAGTCGCTTATTGATTCAAAAAGGTTACAACAAGTACTTGTTGCGAGAATCACTCAAGGGCATTTTGAACGATAAAGTTCGATTGAGTAGGGAAAAGAAAGGATTTAATGCATCGCTGGATTCGGTGATTGATTTTGAAAACCCCACGCACCGAGCAATGATACTCGACAAGAACGCTGTGTACGATTGGATTGATCGTGCGGAGATTGAGAAGCTAATGAAACGGGATGTCTTGCCGAATAGCTATAAGAAGTTCTTTTTCAATTTCTTGAATTTAAAAATGTGGTTTAATGAGAAAGATTGAATATCAAAGCAGTTTAAGTTGTGATAACTGTGGACATGATGGCTTTAAAATACTACATAAATTTAAAAGTGACTATTATCTGTCTGACTATTTTAATAAATATTCTTTTGATGGCAATCTAGATTTACCTTTAACTTTAGTCAGATGTGTTAGGTGTTCTGTGGTAAGACAAAACCCCGTCTTTAAAGGAGAATTTCTAGAAAGACTATATGCTTCTTATGGTAATCTAAGCTTTACTCAAAGAGATTTGGGCAAAGCAGAAAGTAAATTCGCATTTACAGTTAAAATGATAAAAGCTCACTGCCCAGAAAAACACAATATTTTAGATTTAGGTGCAAGAGACGGAGCATTTATGTATATCATGCAACAAAAAGGTTATAATGCATTCGGAGTCGAAATGAACTCTGACCTAGTATCTCGTTATAATGAACTGAAATTATCTGGAATGTTCAAAGGTAACATTGAAAATTATCGAGATTTGGCAAGTTTATACAGAAAAGCACAGGCCCAAATAATTCATATGAATGACGTTTTAGAACACATGATAAGACCGTACGAATTATTAAGAAATATTGCTAAGATTCAGAATGAAGGAGATTATTTAATTCTAAACCAAATGAATATAAAATCACCAGGATATAAAATATTCAAAAAACACTGGTATTTTATTCATGCTCAGCACATATATTATTTTGATTCTCATCAATTAGAGACTTTTTTAAAAACGCTGGATTATTCTTTAGTAATTAAGCATGAAATTCCTCTGATAAAATCCTTGAGTCTAATTCCAGGTGAGTTTAAAAAATTGGTAAAAGACTATTTTAGTAGGTTTAAAGCGACATATTTTTCAAGCTCTCAAGAAAAGCAGTGGTACGCAGCGAATAGACCTAAACTATTTGATTATTCTTTCAGCATTTACAAAAAAACATAGAAATGTACATAATCTCAGAAATATCACCTCAATTTCATGGTGAAGAAAAAGTAGCTGAGCAGATGATTCTGCAATCAAAAATGGCAGGAGCAGATGCAATTAAAGTTCAGCTGTATGATGGAGTTCAATTTGGCACAGAGCGTGCATATCTATCCATGCCGTATGATCAGTTGGAACGTTTGAAAAAGTTTGCAGATAGCCTGAATATCCCTCTTTTTGCAACTCCATTCACCTTTGATAGATTAGAGTGGTGCATGAAATTGGAGTTGCCTTTTTTAAAGGTTGCTGCCAGAATGCATGAGCAATTTCCGGAACTTACAGCAGAAATAATGAAGCAAAAGGTGCCCACTTTCGTGTCGATACCTGCTGAGACGAATCCCGATACCATTGAAAAGTTTGATCATGCAACGTATTTGTATTGCGTGGTGAAATATCCAACACGAGTAGACGAGATAGAACTGCCCGACTTTGAAAATTCTTGTTTTGAAGGTTTATCCGATCATACGCTAGGTAATTCAGGAGCATTGTACGCGGCAGCTCATGGTTGTCAAATTCTGGAAAAACACTTCACATTGAGACATTCTTTTCAATTTGAAACGGAGAAGGCGCATTTGGGTGCTATGACCGCGGAAGACTTAACGATCATAAAGAACATGGCCAGAGAATTTGAAACCATCAGAAGAAAATTAAACCATTAAGGCTGAATATTTTATATTTTAAGATTTGCTCCTGAATAAAACTCATCCAATTAAGGCCAGGATTTTTCTCAGCAATGAAGCGTTTTTATGAGTGTTAATTTTGTGTTTTGGATTGTTCAAAAAGTGTTTTTCCCAGCAACTGCTGATGAGAAACTAGCGAAGCGTTCACTGATTTCTAGCTTGTCTTATTTATACCCCGAAGAAGACAAGCAAAAACGTTTTCTTGGATTTATTGAGCTTAAACAACTGATACAAGCTAAAAAGCACACATTTATTCCCAGATTGAATGCTAAAGGAGTTGTTCTAGATCGCGCTCAGAGAAAAAAGCAACCTAGAATCGATTACCTCATTGCATTAGGCTACAAGGAAGAAGAGCTATTTTTTTTGTCAAAAAACGATATCAGATGCTACAAGGCTATACTTCCTATTTGGGAGAGGTTGCAGATTTACGCCTTTGGTTTTTTCATTGCTAGCAAGATAGTTTTTAATGAAAATAACCGAGTAAATTGGACGCTTCTTATAAGGATAGTATTGGAATTATCGATTCTGAAAAGACTACTTTCTCATTCTGGACCATTAGAATGGCATGATTTCGTTCAATATGATATCGATTCCAACCTCATTTATCTTTTCCTTAAGGAGCTGAAAGGAGGGCAAATCACATATATTAAATATCCATCTCCTGGGCCTTTAGCATTGCACAATAGATTATTGTTGACCGATGTGTTAGTAGTAAACCATGGTTATCATTTGGATGAATTGAAATACTTCGCGGAAAGTATTAAATTTTCTAAAGTTGTTATTAGGCCTCCTGAAGGGTTTTTTAGTTATCAAGAGAATTATGCAAATGTTCAGTATTGTGATAATGATAGCATCGGGTATTACAGTCATGCGGCATGGTTGCGAAAGCTGCAAGGGCATACTGATGACGGCTTAGATATTTTGGCCGCAGAGGAAACAGTTTTAATGAAGCTGGCAGATTTCGTAACAAAAAATCCACAGATGAAGCTTGTTTTGTTTTTGCATCCTCGCGAAAAATCTTTGAAATATGCCGATAAAACTCATTTATACTATCGGAGATTCTTTGGAGACAATTTTGAAATCGCAACTGTGAATTCTTCAGAAGGGTTCAATTTGGTTAAATTGGGAATTGGAGTGTATTCAACAATACTGTTTGAACGATTGGTATGCGGTTACCCTACTTTAATCTTCAGCCCTGCTGACTCTTTTCCGATTAAAGACTCAGTTTTGGACGAGATTATACTTAATACAGAGAATTTTGAACGACTAACAACTAAATATATCAGAATGGAGTCGAAGAAGTTTTTTGATGAACCCGGCATTGTTACCATGGTGGAAGATCGTTTTAAAGCAAGAGTGGATGCGAACCCCAGCACGACCAAATGAAGATGTCACAATTAACACCGGTCTTTATTTGCGGGCATTATCGCTCGGGGACTTCATTGCTCCATCATTTACTCGATGGTCATAGTGAGATTATCAGCGCAGGAATTGAGACTAATTTTTTTACGGTTTTCATACCTGAAGTTAAAAAAATGAGTGCGGAAGCAGCTGCGGAAAAGTCCCTGTTAAGAATAATTCATTCGCGGGATACACAAGTGTTGAATCGACATTTACCTGGCATAGATCGAGCTATGTTTGATGAGTTTTACGACCAGGCTAGCAAAGATCCAAATGATTTATTCTCGTACATAGAAGCTTATGTGGAGGCTCATGCTAAAAGTACTAAACAATGGTCGAACCATAAAAAGTATTGGATTGAAAAGACACCGTTGAATGAGTTATTCGTAAGAGAAATTTTGGGTAAATGGCCTAATGCAAAATTCATTCATGTTATGCGAGATCCAAGAAATGTACATGCGAGCGTTAGGCTTAGAAGCGAATTCCCTCTAAAGGTAAGAACTACATATCACAACTGGGAAAGGTCTTTTCTATCAATGGAGAATAATATTAAGGCTTTAAACAAGGATTACTTAGTGCTGAGGTATGAGGATTTGGTAGCTGACCCTTCTTTAGCGATGAGAAAAATCTGCTCCTTGCTTGATATTGATTTTGAAGATATTATGCTGAGGCCATCTCTATCTGGCGGGCGTTTTCCTTGGACCAGTAATTCCTTGTCCGGTGCGAAGATGAAAATTGACACTTCAGCTTTAGAAAGATGGAAGAGTTTTCCTCATCAGCATGAAATGAGGTTATTGGAGGCATTGGCGTCTGGTAAAATGAAACGATTGGGTTACAAGGTAGATGAAGCACCAGATTTTACAAATTTGATGATCGCGGCTAAAGAAAAAGGGATACTTCTTCTTAAAGAATTCAGACATTGGATAAAGGGCGATCCTGAAGGAACATATTAAATGGACTGTGTGCTGAAAACAATACTAATTATGAGTTATTCATTTATTCCGTGTCGCCTTCATTTTGGATGCACAATATGGTATATTCGATGAACTTGAAGAGGTGGGGATTTAATTTGGTTATGTGATCGACTTTTATTCGAGTATGTTTTTCAAAAGTTCAAAAATGTTTATTAAAGAGTTGAATTCAATCTAAAAAAATGCGGAAAATGGTAAAGTCAAATTTTAGATTCTTTTTTGGTTCATTTTTGGTTTTTATTTCCCTTGTAGTGGCGATAAACATTTGGGTAAATCCATATAGTTTTTATGGATTAAATTCGATTGGAAATCCTGTAACACACAACGATAGATTATCTAAATCAGTTTTTTTTGAAAATCACAAACTAGAAACAGAAGCTATTTTCTTAGGTTCTTCTAATTCAATGCGTTTTTATCCTGAATGGATTGAAGATGAATTTAACCTAAAAGCTTATAATTTTGGTGTTTTTCAAGCGTCTGTCGAAGACTTTTATTGTCTAATAAACTATATACTTGAAAAAAATCCTAATGATTTGAAATTGGTTTTTTTTAACCTTGATGATTGGAATTTTGCTCAATCAGAACAAAATTCTTTTGACATCTGGCATCCTGCCAATAATAGGTTAAGTAGTGTCGAGTATTTAGCAAAATACCTTCGTGGATATAACTTATTTACGTACAAATTGGCGAAGTATAAAACCGCTATTTCATATGATCAATTTGGTGAATCAATAAATAATATTTTTCAATCTGCGTTTAAACCTTATATTATTTCAACTCAAAACGTTTTTCATGAAAATGGAGTAAGGAAAAATTACACCAATCGTGATCGTGAAAATGTAACCCAATTAGCTGAAGATGGTAATTATAATGTTACAGAATACTTAAAAAAAAGAATTGAATTATTAAAAACTTTTCCTGGGGCAGGTAAACTTGAAAGTCATGAATTTTTTAAGGAGTTTTCAAATCAAAGGCTAGAGTTGTTCGAAGAGTTAATAAGCATATTAAACGAAAACGATGTAAAAATAATTATAAATATTATGCCTATTCAACCCTATGAGCAAAGTATTGTGGAGAAAGAAACCAATTATTTGGAACGAGTGTCTTTTATGGAAAATTGGTTAAATAATCTAAAAGAACAACATAGAAACATTCTTTTGATAAAAAACAATTCAAAAATTGAAAATTTTAATGGTTATGAAAACCATTTTTTTGATGCTATACATCCTACCTCAGTAAATAGTAAATTAATGTTTGAATCTATCCTAAAAGAATTACCAAAAGATGCTATTTAATAGTTTAGGGTTTATTTTATTTTTTCTACCGTTAACACTTTTTATTTGGTTCAGGTTAAAAAGAAGAGACGATAAGTTCTTATTTCTAACTCTTGCAAGTTTATTTTTCTACGGTTACTGGGATTATAGATTTGTTTCTTTAATGCTAGTCTCGATTTTCATTGATTATTGGTGCGGTGTAAAAATCTCAAAGGCTAAATTAAAGGGGCAAATATCGAAGTCAAAGCATTGGATGCTAGGTTCTGTAATTTCAAATCTTACAATTCTTGGGGTATTTAAATATTATGATTTTTTCATTGATTCTCTAACAATTATTTTTGCTGAAAATACAATTGCCACTTATAGGCTAGATATAATCCTTCCGGTTGGTATTAGTTTTTATACGTTTCAGTCAATGAGTTACTCAATTGATTTATACCGAAATGATGCAACAAAAGTGAGAAATTTACTTCATTTTTCTGCCTATGTTTCTATGTTTCCACAATTAATTGCAGGTCCAATTGTTAGGTATAAAGAAATTGCAAGTCAGTTTAGTAATAACACTTTTAGTTTAAGCTATTCTCGATTATATGAAGGATTTACTTTTTTTATTATTGGATTATTTAAAAAATTGGTTGTTGCAGATTATTTTGCCCAATATTCAGATTTATATTTTAATGAAGTAATAGAACCAAATTTTATTTCTTCTTGGATTGGTGCTTTTTCGTATGCATTTCAAATATTTTTTGATTTTTCTGCTTATTCAGAGATGGCGGTAGGTATTGGTTTGATGTTAGGGTTTAATTTCCCTAAAAACTTTAATAGACCATACATCGCAAAGTCATTTTCTGATTTTTGGCGAAGGTGGCATATAACATTATCGGAATTTTTAAGAGATAATCTATATATACCGTTAGGTGGTAATAAAAATGGAAAAATTAATACTTATTTTAATATATTTATTACTATGCTTTTAGGTGGTTTGTGGCATGGAGCTAGTTCGCTATTTTTAATATGGGGTGCTTTGCATGGGTTTTACTTATTGATTGAAAGGGCTATTAAACCAAGTTTTGAAGGAATAAATAAGTATTTTTATTCAATTCTTGTTTTTCTTCTTGTTTGTATTGCTTGGGTTTTCTTTAGAAGTACAAATATTGATTTTGCATTTTTAACTATAAAAGCTATGTTCGCTCAACCACTTATTTGGTTCGAACTTGGTTCTTATAAAGCAATAGGTCTTGATTTCCCATTGGTTTTTAGGTTTGCTGGAGGACTCAAACATATATTTATTGTGTTTGCAATGATGTTTTCAATTTGGTTTATTCCTTCCACATATAATCTTATTAATAAGTTTAGTTCAAAAGTTGGAGCTATTATACTTGGTTTAATTTTTGGCTATTTAATTTTAATTATTCAAAAACCAAGTCCTTTCATTTATTTTCAATTTTAAATAATATTTTCTGTGATAATTTTAGGCATCCACGGAAACGTGTTTAATACAAAGGGGTTAGTTAATGAATCGAGTGCGTCTATTGTGAAGGGTGGTGTTTTATTGGGATGTATTGCCCAAGAAAGATTAACACGTAAAAAGGTAGACGGAAGTTTTCCATATGATGCTATTGATGAAGTTCTTAGGATTACCGGCTTAACTGTAGAGGATATAGATGCAATTTCCATAACTAGCAGTCATCCTTCAGAGTTTAATGCAAAGTATCTTTCAGCTGCGATTTCAACTTTTTTAGACACTGGCGTTTTTTTAACAAATAAAATTCAAAGATTTTTATGGTTCACAGTTTACAATAAGCTCAAAACCAATGAAAAACTTCATTTCCAATTAAGAGGAAAAGACTTTAGTATTATTTATCAGAATCATCATTTTTGCCATGCAGCAAGTGCGTATTATCCTTCAGGGTTTCAGAATGCAGTTGTTTTTACTTTAGATGGAGGGGGCGATGGTCTTGATGGTTCAGTTTACATAGGTGACGGATCTTCCCTAACCTTAGTAAGTGAAGTGCCTCATTTTCAATCTCCAGGAACAATGTATAGTGCTTTAACTCACGATCTTGGCTTTAAAAGGCATCGACATGAAGGGAAAATAACCGGGTTAGCAGCTTATGGCAATCCTGATATCAATAAACTAGGATTGGAAAAGTTATTAAAGTTCGATTCCAAGAAAAACCGATTTATTTCGAAGTCTATTGCCGCTCATCACAAAGCATTATTGGAAAAATCCAATTATTTTTTTCCAAAATTAGACGAATTTTCAAGGGAGGATTTGGCTGCTGGGATGCAGAATATTTTTGAGACAGAAATTCTTGAGTGGATTTCTCACAATGTTAAAGAGTTAGAAAAGCAAAACAAAAAGATCGAGAAGGTTTGCCTAGCTGGGGGGTGTTTTGCTAATGTTAAACTAAACCAACGCATTTTTGAATTGGGTTGTTTTGATGATATTTTTGTTTTCCCAGCAATGGGTGATGATGGTTTGTCTGCGGGCTCAGCATTAGGAACATACTACCAATTATCCAAAAACGCGGATAATAAAACATTTATTGAAAGTGTGTATTTAGGAGGTGGATTTTCTGATGAACAGATTGAAAAATCTTTAAAACAGTTTAATTTAGAATTTACTAGGTATGATGAGGTAGAATTGGAGATTGCTAGGTTATTATGCGAAAATAAAGTTGTAGCACGGTATAATGGTAAAATGGAATATGGCCCGAGAGCATTAGGAAATCGATCAGTAATTGCCGCTGCTTCAGATAAATCCATAAATGATTGGCTAAATAAAAAATTTCAACGTACAGAATTCATGCCTTTTGCACCTTCAATTACGTTTGAGGGAGCTCCGGAATTCCTGGAAAATTTCAATGACGAATTAGCTTCGGAATTTATGACTATAACTTATAATATTAAGCCTGAACAGGCGCGTAAAATTCCGGCAGTTGTTCATGTAGATAATACTGCAAGACCTCAAGTGGTGAAAAAAGAACGGAATCATAGTTATCATAAAATAATTGAGGAGTTTGGCAAAATAACAGGAATTCCACTTGTGTTAAACACAAGTTTTAATATGCATGAGGAGCCTATCGTTTATACGCCACAGGATGCAATAAGAGGATTTATGGATGCACAGTTAGATGTGCTGGCAATTGGAAATTATATAGTTTTAAATGACAATTAATTTTCTTAACCAATGGTAGGTGTAGGTAAAAAGACTGCTTGGCGCTTTAGTAGATTAAACTTTCCTTTTTGAAAAAAGTATTAATAGTTTCATATCAATTTCCGCCATTCGCAAGCCCAGGTGTGCAACGCGTAATTAACCTCGTTAATTATCTCCCAAAATTTGGTTATGAACCAATAGTTTTAACCCTTAAAAAAGAAGATCTACCTAAAATTGACGTGAATAGTGATGCGAGTTTGGAAGAATTAATTTTGAATCATGTGGATGTTAGAAGGGTTGATGCTTATCCTCTTAATAATTTTATGGGCTTCTTAATGAAACTTAAAATTTATCGGATATTCTGGTTCTTTTTTTATCCACTTCTTTGGGAATGGTCATTTTTATGGTCGATTAAAACAGTGAAAAAAGCAAGACAGATTATAGAAGAAGAAAAGATTAATTTAGTATACACATCTTCCGCTCCTTTTTCGACAATGGTTTTGGGTTATTTGCTTAAAAGAAGGACAAAAGTAAAATGGGTAGCTGACTTGAGAGATCCTTTTACAGACGCTTATGTGTGGCAATTTCCAACCAAATTGCATTGGTATTTGGCTAGGATATTTGAGAGATGGTTGTTTTCTAAACCTGATATGCTTGTCGTTAATACGGCAGAGGTGAAAAAGCTTTATCTTTCTAGGGAGTTGAGGTCTGAAAATGATATTATCGTAATTAATAACGGTTACTGATGCTAAAAATAGGGTATGGTGGTACTCTTGGTTTCCAGCCAGCTCAAAGTCCTTCAGCAAGTCTATTAGACGCTCTTAAGAAGCATTTTTGGACCTACCGAAACAATTTTGATCTTAGTGCAACGAGGTCGCCAGTGCATCTGTTCAAAGCGTTGCAGATAATCAACAATCAATACAAAACTGACAAGCCTAAAATCTTGCTGAGCTTATGGGGTGCGATTGATTCTAGATATAAAAAACTAGTGTTTGATATGGGTATTGAGAATTTGGTTGAAATCAGCGGTTTTCTTTCTAAGGAAGCTTCGATCGCTAAGCTTCAAAAGCAAGACATCCTTTTTTTACCATTAGAAACGGGAGCGTCAAATCATAATACACTTTTCATTCCAGGCAAGGTGTTTGAATATTTAGACAAACGAAAACCTATATTAATTGACGATACAACATCCGATTGCTCGGAAATTGTTAAGAAAAGTGGCTTGGGGTTGTTTACTGAACGAGGAGATATTTATTCTCTTTCTGAACTACTTAAAGACTTAGCCATTAATCCAGAGAAGCTTGATGACTTTAAAGAAAATAGTGAGTTTATTCAAAGTCTTTCCTTTGAGAATAGGGCAAAAGAAATGGCTGAAGTGTTTGATAAACTTTTGTTGTAAAATCATCTTTCCAAATCAGCACTCGTTGTATTTTTATTTAAGTAACTCGACTCGGATTAGTATTCGTGTATTGTTCAAAATATAGAGGTGATAATTGATCATAAAGATCAGTATTTTGATTCGAGAAGGTCATAAGGATTATAATAAGTAATGAATGACAATGCTGACCAATAGAAACCTAGGTCTGGATCTAATGCGGCTATTCGCCATCTACTTTGTTCTTATCGAGCATGGTGGTAAAAACCCTTTTGGAGATGTGCTCTTAGGCGGGTTGGGTGTGGAAATATTTTTTGTTCTGTCGGGTTTTTTAATCGGAAGAATCATTATTCGTGAATTTAAGGATTTTAAAGGGTACGAAACATTCAGGCATTTTTGGGTTAATCGCTGGTTTAGAACATTGCCACTTTATTATCTGGCATTACTGGTTCAAATTCTTTTGTCAAACAAAATGGAGTGGGGATATTTGTATTATTTAGTTTTTCTTCAAAATAACTTTTACGGGATATCACTCTTTCCTATTAGCTGGAGTTTGGTTGTTGAAGAATGGTTTTATCTGGGCTTGCCTTTTGTTTTCTTTCTTTTTAGAGTAGCGTTTAGAAAAGTTTCAATTATTCATTTAGTCGTTTGTGTAGTTCTGCTCTTATTGATAAAAGGTTTTGTAATTTATTTTAGAGGTATTCCTTTCGCTGGTGTTAATGGAAACCCACTACTAAGATTTGACTCAATGCTTATAGGTGTCATATTAGCAATGTTATATGCCAATCATAAGAGCGTATTCTTGAAGATGTCGGGAATAGTTTATTTTGCGATTGGTTTGATTTTGACCATTGTGTTACAATATCTCGTGTTTTATCATTTTGGTATTTCTAGCTTGGACAAGCTAGTTTCTTTCAACAGTGTTTATTTTTTAGTTCAAAGCGTGTTTATTGGACTTATGCTTCCTTTTTTGAGTGAAAGCGACATTATTAATAATGGTATATTAAAAGTCTCTCTTCTAAGAAAGTTTATTACATGGACCAGTATACTGAGCTATTCTTTTTATCTTTTTCATATGAACCTTTTTCATCTCGTTCAGTTTTTCAACCTAAATGATTTGACCTTTTATATTTCATTGGTTGTGCTTTACATTTTTTCATATTTCATTTATTTACTTTACGAAAAACCGATGACTGATTTGAGAAGGAAATTTACCTAACCTTGACTGAGACTAATCTAAGGGTTGTTCTTATAGTTTTCATTTGCGGAATTGACCGTGCATAACTGGAATTGTGCTTCGGTTGGAATATTCATTTGAGTTCAATTTGGGTGATTTTACTTCAGTTCTGACAAAATTTACGAACTCGCCAAATAGTGCATGTATATTTGGGTTAGTCTATGAAATACCGTATTTGTTATGATTTCAATCGTTATACCGAATTTCAATAAAGAGCAATATTTGAGGGAAACCTTGGATTCGGTCTTGAATCAAACTTACGTTGATTGGGAAGCAATAATCGTAGACGATGGCAGCACTGATTCATCACGGAATGTAATTTCTGAGTATGTCGAAAAGGACCATCGATTCAAACCATTCTTTTTGGAAAAGCAAACGCATGGTGGTGCCTCATGCAGAAATTTTGGCATGAAGCAAGCACTTGGTGAGTATATTATGTTTTTAGATAGCGATGATATCCTTATGAGAGATTGTTTGGAGAATCGAATCAAGTTTATGAGGCGTTTTGATCATGTTGATTTTGGAGTTTTTACAATGGAATCATTTGTGACAAGTATCATTGAAGCAGGTCGTATTTGGGAACCAATCGAGCAAAATGCGTTAGAGAAGTTTTTATCACATGACCTCCCATGGCAAACAATGCAGCCTTTGTACAAAAAGCAATTTTTGAGAAAGGAAGAATTGAATTGGAGAGAGAATATTTCAAGAATGCAAGATGTCTTTTTTCATACTGATTGTCTCTTGTGTAGCCCCCTTTTCAAGGCTGACGCATCAGCTGCTGATTGCAAGTTTAGAGTTGATTCCCAAAGAAAAGTAATATCGAACAAGGAGTTTTATAAGAATTGGTCAAATGCTGTACTTTTATATGTTTCAACTTATAGAAATGTGAGTTCTGAATATGAAAAGTACTTAGTTCTTGCGTTAATACGAGCCTTGCAGGTTTTACACCAGTCAAAAATTAAAGGAGAAATCAGCAAGTTTGAATTTGCCAGCTTTGCTTCTGAGTTTAGTCTGTCAATGGAAAATCGTTTTTTCACGGTCTACTCTTTTATTTTGAGAAAACTTCCTTTTCATGTTAAAGGCTTACAATTTATATTTCTTAAACTCATAAATTTCTCCTAGCTATATGATTTATTGCGTCATAAGAGAAATATAAATATCCAATATGAAAATCCTTTTTTTAACTGATGGGATTGCGCCTTTCATGACTGGCGGTATGCAGCGTCATTCTCAACTCGTTGGAGAACACCTGGCTAGTTTAGGTAATGAGATTCTGTTATATCATTATTCCGAATCTGATATTGCACCTAATCTTGAGGTAGCTTTTACACCAAATGCATCAAAGAATATTGAGCAAGTTTGGTTTCACTATGAAGATACTTCAATACTTCCTGGGCATTATTTGCGCACTCATAAAGGCATGTCTAAAAAATACTTTGAAGCTTTCATTGGGCAAAATCAAGCGGTAGACTTCATTTATTCGAAGGGCTTCATGGGTTGGGAGTTTCTTAAGCGTAGGCACGAATATGGAATTAATGCACCCATAGCAGTGAAGTTTCATGGCATGAATATGTTTCAAACACAGCCAGATTGGAAAGGTGAGCTGGTCAAGTTTATGCTGCGTCCTCCCACTAGATATGTTCTGAAAAATGCAGATTATGTTTTTTCCTATGGGGGTAAAATAACAGAAATCATTGCAAATGAATTGCATGACCCAACTAAAATCATTGAGATTCCTTCAGGAATTGAAAGAGAAAGGATGAGGGCGAAGGATGATATCAACACCCGTGAAGGTGTGCGAAAATTTCTTTTTGTTGGGCGTTTTGATCGATTGAAAGGACTTCCCGAATTGTATAAAGCCATTCAACGTATTGACTTCAGACAAGGTGTTTCCTTTACCATTGTCGGTCCGATCCCTAAAGAAAAGAGATTGAATAACTCTGCAGTAAAATATATTGGAGAAGTTAATGATGTCAGTGCACTAACTAAAATATACGATGATCACGATGTTTTGATATGTCCTAGTTTTTCTGAAGGAATGCCAAATGTGATCATGGAAGCAATGGCCAGAGGCCTTGCTTTA
>Ga0209632_10001495_pt1 | contig 23567 bp, 20 predicted proteins | sample COG_10_FD_184754 | JGI IMG/M metagenome (GOLD analysis project Ga0209632, IMG submission 184754) | Pelagic Microbial community sample from North Sea - COGITO 998_met_10 (SPAdes) (version 2) | ecosystem: Environmental > Aquatic > Marine > Neritic zone/Coastal water | place: Helgoland, sampling... | reverse complement strand
CCTGCCTCAGTGTCCCCTGCCTCATTAGTGTCCCCTGCCTCATCGATCATATCTGGCGAAGTTAGCCAGTCGTCAAGTTTTGTTCTTGCCTCTTCAACGCCGACATTTTTTAGTGAAGAGAATAACTGCAGCGTCACATTGTCCAACGCAGCAACCTCTTTCTGCACGGCCAGCAGTGTATTTTGTGCTGCACCTCTTTTCAATTTGTCCGATTTGGTTAGTAAGATATGTAAAGGTAGATCGGATTGCACGGCCCAATCGATCATCATGCGATCGAACTCTTTAAGCGGATGTCTAATATCGCTGAGCAGGATCAAGCCAACCAGCGCCTCGCGCTGACGTAGATATTGTTCCAGCTCGCGCTGCCACTTGTTTTTAACTTTGAGTGGTACTTTGGCAAAACCGTAACCGGGCAGATCCACCAAGTGCCTGCCTTCGCTCAAGGCGAAGAAGTTAATGAGCTGAGTGCGTCCGGGCGTTTTACTGATACGGGCGAGGCGATTATGGCCAGTTATCGTGTTTATCGCGCTAGATTTACCTGCGTTCGAGCGACCAGCAAAGGCAACTTCGGCTAGAGAGTCGTCCGGGCAGGCCTTGAGGTTTGCGGCACTTATTACGAATTCGACCTGATTAAAATTCATTTTTCTAATACCTTTTGTAAAATTTTTACTCTTCGCACGCAGTTCAGAGATCCAATGGTGCATTTTCTATCGTCGAATGCGAGGATAAATAGAGTCACTGCGCAAATTACGTTATAATTCGCGACCGCGATTTAGTGATCTTGTGCCCGAATCGCTGCGAGTTAGAAGGGGACACTAACAACTTAAAGTAGCAATAAGTGGTTAAGTATCTTCGGACGTGGATTTAAGTTGTTAAGTTGTTAGTGTCCCCTGCCTACTGGCTGGATCGTTAGTTTATCTGAATTTGTTGGAAGTGACCGGGAAAACCCATGAAGAAAATAGTAATAGCAGTACTTGCAGGCGCATTTTTAGGCCTACTACCTAATTTACTCCTCGCTCAGGGCGACGCTGCCGCGGGACAGGCTAAATCTGCCCTGTGTGGCTCATGCCACGGAGCGGACGGAAACAGTCCTTTGGCGATGAACCCGAAACTTGCGGGCCAGAGCGCCAGATACATGGTTAAACAGCTTCGGGACTTTAAATCAGGTGCTAGATCTGGCGCCACTATGGCTGCCATGGTGTTGTCGCTAAGCGATCAAGACATGGAAGATATCGCAGCTTGGTACTCTTCGCAGCAACCCACCCTACAAGGTGCTGATCCTGAGTCGATTGAATTGGCTGAAAGGCTCTACCGCGCGGGTAACTCCGAAATAGCCGTTGCTGCTTGCTCGGCTTGTCACTCACCTACAGGAAAGGGTAATGCACCTGCTGGATTCCCGTTACTAAGCGGTCAGCATGCAGAATATACACTGCAGCAATTGAAGGATTTCAGATCGGGAGCTCGTCAGAATGACGGCGGCGAGATGATGAGAACTGTCGTTGAGCGTCTTACCGATAAAGAACTAGAGGCCTTGGCCAGCTACGTTTCTGGCCTCAATTAGTCCTAAAATAGGCTTGAACGAGCCTCCAAACACCTCGCGAATCGATTATTGTGCTGAACCGGTCATGTATCGGTGTTAATGGGATAGCGGGGATCGAAACGCTGTGATAATGTTTTTACAGTGTAAATTGTAATTCGTAAAAATTAATAGATAGATTACCTAGCTAACAAGACAGCTAAGAGACGGAGTTAAACAATGAAGCGATCAATACAGGTTTTAACCTTTGTACTGCTAATGCCCCTGGCATTTTCTAGCTTTGCTCAGATAGAAAGATTCGTTGCAGGCACTCATTACACTGAGCTTGCTGCGCCTGCAAATACCAATGACTCAAGCAAGATCGAGGTACTGGAAGTATTTTGGTACGGCTGCTCTCACTGCTTTAGATTCGAGCCGCTAATAGCGAATTGGGAAGCAACAATGCCCGCAGACGTTGATTTTGGGCGCTTTCCGGCCATGTGGAACGGCCTGATGGAAGTACATGCTCAGGTTTACTACACAGCAGAGGCGATGGATGCCCTGGACATCGTGCATGAGCATGTTTTCAATGCGATCAATATAGAAGGCAACCGACTGCAGAACGAAGGCCAAATAGGAGCCCTTTTTGCGAAATATGGGATTAATGAAGACGAATTCGCCAAGTCCTTCAACTCATTCTCTGTGCGCACCAAGGTAAACCAAGCTAAGCAGCGCATGCAGGCTTACGAGATTCGCAGCACGCCAAACATGATAGTTAATGGCAAGTACCTCGTCGCCACTGGGCAGAGCGTGTTAACTCAGGCAGATATGCTTGAAGTGGTTGATTTTCTTGTAGAAAAAGAGAGGCAGCAGCTCTCAAGCAACGGCGAATAAGACCGCGTTCACCAATACCAAGGCCGCTCTGAGCGAAATCAGAGCGGCTTTTTTTATGTCTGCCAAATAGATTTAAGTGATTGTCTCGAGATAAGCCACTCTGCGCGGCTACCCTTGTGCTATCGATTTTCTTTAGAACAAATTTACGTCTTAAAACTATTTTGCCGATATAAGAGTCTTACATCAGTGATTTAACAATTTATTCAATAGTTTAGCGCCGAATTGAGGTGCTGAATTTCCCGGCTCGAAGTTACTAGGCTTCATGACCGAAAATTTTTAGTAAGAACAAACCCTATGCCCAGCTTTGCATTCGACTACTCGCAGTGGCGAGAACAATTGACGGCCTATCTACCGCCGCAGGTAAGGACCTTGATAAAAGGTGCTTCCGGGCGCGACCTCGTCAAGAAGATCGAAACTAGCTTCCTGCTTTACGATAATAAGATTGTCCATTTGGAAACTAGGGCTGCTGTTGAGATTAAAAGTACTGATGCCCTGTCGATAGCCGCGGCCTGCGCAGAATTACTAACAACACTTTCCGCCGAACAACGCAAAGAATGCGCTGCTTTGTTGCTATTGCCAGCGAATTTTTTCGTCGCAACGACAACGACAATGCCCGGAGTTTCGAAAGAAAATCTGGCTTCTGCACTAAAACTTCAAGCCGATAGTATTCTGCCCAGTCTAGAGGAACCCCTATCTCTGGCTATCAACTCACTGTCGGCAGCGCTAGGCGATGAACACCTCGCGCTGTGGATGCTAGAGACAACATTGACCGATCTATTTGAAGCCTTCGCAGCGAAGGATATTTTTCTTGCAGCGGTAAAGCCGCGCTTTATGAATGGCAGTGGTGAAAACAGAAACGAAAGCGGCGAGAAAATTAGAATCCTAGACGTGGATGCCGAAACTGAAACCTGCGCAGTTATAGAAGACAGTATTCTCAAATCTCTGCTTCACGTGCGCAAGCAAGACCTACAACAAGAAGTGTTTCAGCAACAGTGGCAGGAAGCACTGGCAGAAGACTCTTCTGAAAACGTAATCGAGTTGGTTGAGGGTTCAAACTACTTCTCTCGAATAGATGCTCAAGCGAATCAGGAATATTGTTTCTTTCCACATGGTGCATTACACGCAACGCGGAGAACGGCCCAAGGTAAACAATACATCGCGGCAGCTGCTGCCGTGCTTGCCGTTCTTTTTATTGCCGCTGCTCCTTTTATTTTACAGTCGTTCGAGTTTAGATCCTTAGCAGCCACGTTAGAAATGCAGAGAGAGATGGCAAGCGATGCGCGACAAGACCAAGCTGCTGTTGTCAGTTTCGAGAACGAATGGGGATTGATTAATGACTTTCCCCAGCAGCGATTGCGTGAGGCGATGTTTACGTTACAGAATATATTGAGGCCCGACACGCTGACCTCGATGGAAGTGTCAGAGGGTCTAATAAAAATTCAGGGAAGTAGCAACGAACCACAGGCTATATTGCAACGCTTGGAACAGGACCCGATGTTTACCGAAGTCGTTTTCTCCCGAGCAACTAACAACCAAAGATACTATATCGATCTAAGAATAAGCACGGTAAATTTCGAGGGCTACATGGTGCGCTACTTTCCCGATGAGTAATCGGCGAACAGTACAACCGAGAAGAAATAATAGTGATGCAAATATCTAAACGCGAAAGAAATATTTTGATACTAGCGGCGATCGTGGCTCTGCTATTCGTGGCCACTAGTGGCTGGCCAGCGCTTACATCTGTGTATGCCCAAAGGCAGGGCAATATCGAAAGCGTGGAGATCGATATTGCCCGGGAACAACGCTTAATAGAGAACACTGGCAGTTGGCGTGAGCGCCGCGTCGAAGTTGAGTCGCAGATTGCCGAACTGAATCGCCAGTCTTTCACCGGCGAGACGATTCCTATCGTCGAGGCGAATATCCAGCGCGAGCTCTCATTGCAGGCTCGAGATTCTGGCATCACAGTAAGTTCGACGCGCCTAGCCGATCGTTTGGTGACAGATGATTGGCTGTTTATTCGGCAGGAGATGTCGTTTCGCACTAGTGATCAAGCGAACACGGCTCGCTTCTTGGAGAGACTGGAAAATTCAGTGCCAAGGCTTAGAGTGACTGCATTGAATGTAAACCGAAGCCGAAATCAATACAGCGGTTCGATTACAGTCGTTGGCTTTGCCCGAAGTGAAGGCCTTGTTGTAGAGGCTACGAGTAACAGATGACTGATTACGGTAATAAAGGGCTAGTAGAGGAGTCGTCAGCAATGACACTCGCCATTTTCGGGCAGCTACTAGAGCCGCAAGGCATCGTTCCTGCACAAGACTTTTCTGAATCCGCGAGGCTCATTTGTGAATACACGCCAAGTATAGAATTGCGTGCGCAGATACGCTTCATCTTGAACCAGGAAATTCAGTTCGGCGTCGGTGCCGCCGACGAAGTGCGCCGGTTGATGCGTCACTGGCGCGCGGCGCTCTCGCCGCAGATCGACAACACAGACGAAGATCTTTTTGTCTCTGGTTTTGCCGACGATGAGGCGCTCGCCGACCTGGCATCGGAAGCGCCAATCATTCGGTTAGTAAATCACCTCTTCGCGCGCGCACTTGATCTCGATGCGAGCGACATACATTTTGAGCCTAACGAGAATCATCTGGATATTCGCTGTCGCGTGGACGGCATTATGATACGCATCGAGCGTCTACCTATTAATATACATACCGCTGTTGCGTCGCGCTTGAAACTTATGGCGAAGCTAGACATCGGCGAGAAGCGCTTACCGCAAGATGGCCGCATAGATTATAAGATAGGCAATAAGCAACTTGATATGCGTGTGTCGACTCTGCCGGGCGTGCACGGTGAGTCTGTTGTATTGAGAATATTAGATAGAAGCGATACGGCGGTAAGTCTGAAGCAGTTGGGAATGCCTGATAAAATTCTCGACCAGTATCAAAATATCGTCACTCAGCCTCATGGCATGGTGTTGATAACAGGCCCTACAGGTAGCGGTAAAACGACCACGCTGTATGCGACGCTAGAGAAGATAAACAATGAGAAGCAAAAAATAATTACCGTTGAAGACCCCGTTGAATATCAACTTGACGGTATCACTCAGATTCAAGCGAACGCTAGCATTGGGTTAAGTTTTGCACAGGGCCTACGTTCTATCGTTAGACAAGATCCCGACGTGCTGATGATCGGTGAGATTCGCGATCATGAGACGGCGGAGATCGCGATCGAATCGGCACTCACCGGCCATCTTGTTTTTTCAACGCTACACACTAACGATGCAGCTGGAGCGGTAACACGGTTGCAAGACATGGGCGTACAAGGTTATCTAATTAGTTCCAGCATGCTGGCTATACAGGCACAGAGACTAGTTAGGCGCGTCTGTACTGACTGTGCCGAAACTCATCCATTAAGTACAGACGAAGCCGCGGCGCTAGATATTGACGTGAATTCGATTAGCGAGGTTCGACGAGGCAGTGGTTGTGAGCGCTGTGGAGAGACTGGCTATCGGGGCCGCGTGGGCCTTTATGAGTTGCTGATCATGAGTGATGCGATTCGTCATCACATCGCCTCGGGAGCAGATGCGAATACCATTCGTGACGAGGCAATCATCGAGGGGATGAAAACCCTCAGGCAGGACGCCCTCGAAAAGTTAGCAAGTGGGATGACTACGCCTGAAGAAGTGGTGCGGGTAACCAGAGCAATATGAGCGCACTGTATTTTAAATATCAGGCCTTCGATGCTCAAGGCAAAGTGCTGAACGGTCAGCTGAGCGCTGATACGGAGCGCGAAGCTGTGCGCATCTTGAAGGGCAAGAATTTAACACCGGTCAAGATACAAGAAACCAAAGAAGCCGCTGAGAAAATTCGCCGCAAACGAATCTCGCAGGCAGACGTGCTGGATTTCACCAATGGCCTGTGCACTCTTGTTGAGGCTCGGGTGCCGATCGATAGGTCTCTACGACTGCTAGAAGGTATTACAGAATCATCCGCAATGCGCGAACTTGTTGTGGATCTGCTGCGTGAGGTGAAGGAAGGCAAGAGCCTTGCCGAGGCGATGGAGGTTCACCCGAAAGTTTTCAGCAAGATGTACATCAATATCGTACGCGCCGGTGAAGAAGGTGGCATTTTAGATAAGATGTTACCCGAGCTTGCAGAATTTCTTGAAACCAGTGCCAAGACCCGGCAGGCAATTATTTCGGCAATGATCTATCCGATCGTGTTGCTGATTACCGGCGTACTCTCTGTTGTTTTACTATTAGTTTTTGTAGTTCCCCAGTTTGCCGCGATGTTCGAAGATGCGGGCAGTGAGATTCCGGCCTCGGCGGCCTTCCTGCTCTCTTTAAGTAGCGGTATTCAGCGCTTCGGCTACCTTATTATCGTGTTCATAGCTCTTTTGGTTTTCTTCTGGAAACGCTTAGACAAAGAACCGGCATCGAAATTAAAGAAAGATGGCTTCATGCTGTCATTGCCGATTATGGGCAAGCTGATCCTTTATAAAGAGTGCGCAGTCTTCGCGAGAACACTAGGTGCCCTATTAGGAGCGGGTATCCCTTTAATTCGTGCGCTACGTGTGTCCAGAGAAGTTGTTGGCAATACCATTCTGGCGACATACCTGGTTCAGGTAGAAGAGGACGTAAGAGGTGGCGCGGGACTCGGCGCCTCATTAGAGAAGACGAATCAATTCCCAACGCTGCTGCATCAGTTGGTTGCCGTCGGTGAGGAATCAGGCCGAACGGCCAACATATTGATCAAGTCCGCGGCCACATTCGACACGACCGTGCGTAATCAAATATCTAGTTTGGTGGCTGCTTTGCAGCCTGCCCTGATTATAATTCTCGCCATAGCAGTTGGCGGTATAACCATCACTATGCTTTCAGCTGTATTCAGCATGAATGCGGTGGATTTCTAAATCTCGGAGAACATTGTGAAGTCTATGCAAATTCTACAAGCAACAAAAAACCCTCTAGCACTTCTGCTAGTTGGTTTCGCGCTTTCCTCTTGCGCTGTATTGGATGCACAGTCCGGTGCTAGCAATGGCGGGCAGTCGAGTAGCAGCTCAGTTGCGCGAAAGGCGACGAGCCGGAACGCGGCTGTTGTAGTGCCCCAAACAGACGACAATATTGCGGCTGAGCAACAGGCAATCATCAATGAGATTAACCGGGACGGCGCCGCCTTGCAGTACGATGGCGTTCCGCAACTCGGACCTATCCCTGTAGAGTCTCTTACCGAGAACGTCGTCGAATTCAATTACGAGCAGGCAGATCTTCGGCTCGTGTTGGAAGAACTTGCCGCTGCTTTGGACGTGAGTATTGTTATCGATCCTACGATCGACAGCAAAGTCAGTATTCGGACCTCCTCGGCACGCCCTTTGAGCCAGGAAGATATTTGGCCGTTAGTTCGATTGTTAACTCGGGACGCAGGTGTAGTCCTAAATCGTGTGGGCAATGTCTACAATGCGCGCAAGATTAACAGCGCTCTGCCAGCAGAGATAGCGACGCCAGACACGCTGGGTCAAGGCACTGCCGCGCGGATCCTACAGATCACGCCACTTACCTTCATCTCTACTGAGTCTGCAGTGCAAGTTATCGAGCCGCTTCTCGCGCCAGATGGGCAGGTGAGAACTCTGGTTGGCAACGGCACGTTAGCTATATCGGCGAGCGAATCCCAATTGCAACGCATCAACGAATTGTTGTTCCTCGTCGATGCAGACCCATTTCAGAATCAGGGGATTCATCTTTATCAATTATTTAATGCCAATGCGCTGGAAGTTGCCGAGGAGTTAACCGAGATTCTCTTACTTATCGAGGGTGAAACCCCGGCCTATCAGGTAAAGGGAATAGAACGGATCAATGGGATTCTTGTGACAGCGCCAGCAGCACGCGGCTTCGAGGAGATCTCTCGTTGGGTACAAATTCTAGATTCGGTCGGCGAGGAACAAGTGGAGCAATTATTTCACTATCAGGTAAATAACCTGAGTGCGGTGGAGCTTGCAGAAACTTTATCTGAGGTATTTGAGGATAACGATGATGAGGCGCCGGCAGTCGCGAATCGCGGTAACGACATTGAAAATAACACGCTAGATTCTGTTGAGCTCGCAGATGGGGTTGCAGTTGTTACAAATAATACAGTCGTTTCAGCAAACCTAAGCTTGAAGATCGTGGCAGACGAAGCGACAAACAGTTTGTTAATTCGAAGTACGGCGCGCGATTACAGACAGTTACTCACGACTATCAATCAACTCGACGCGGTTCCATTGCAGGTGATGATCAATGCCGTAATCGCGCAGATCACGCTCAGCGAGGCGACTAAGTTTGGTGTGGATTGGTCGCGCATAGCCGCTAACAGCGCGGTTGACCCAATTTCTACCAACGCATCGACCGATTTTGTACCGCGCCTTGGTGGTTTGTTGTTCACCAAGTCCTTCATCGATGGTGCCTCGCAAGTTGATGCAACACTGGAAGCGATCGCCATTAACAACGACGTGCAATTGCTCGCTCGGCCATCGCTCACTGTGGCAAATAACCAGGAGGGTGACATTCAGATCGGCTCGCAAGTCCCTGTGGAGCAGGGTCAGTCTATTGGCACCGGCGGCATCGCTACGACCAACATCCAGTACCGCGATACGGGCATCGTGTTGTCGATCACGCCGCAGATAAATAACGACGGTATCGTGAATTTGATTATTCGGCAGGAATTATCTTCAGTTGATGGCGGCGCAACTGGGGTAAACAACAACCCTGTGTTCAATAATCAGGAGATTAATACGACGGTTGTCGTGCGCAATGGCGAGAACGTGGTGCTCGGTGGATTGATTCAGACAGACACTGAGAGTTTGAATGCCGGTGTCCCTGGCCTGAATCGATTACCGGTGCTGGGCAGGCTGTTCTCCTATCAACAGGAAAGTGTAGAGCGCCGTGAACTGTTCATCGTGTTAAGGCCCGAGATCATTAATCTGAACGCCGAAACAGGGTTAGAATATCAGGATATCCTCGACCGATTCGACATGGCATCCGATCTAGTCGAAGCATCTGATTTCTAGACAAAAGGTATTAATCATGAACTACCCGAGTGACAAAAATTTAATTAAGCAGTTGCAGCAAAATGGTGGATTCACGCTCATCGAAATTCTCGTGGTGATGGCTATCATCGCGATGTTGGCGGTAATGGTTGCGCCGAACTTGTTTAATCAGCAGGCTGGCGCGATGCGCGATGTCGCCAGGACAGAGATTGCCACACTGGAAGCGGCGTTAGATATTTATCGGCTTGATGTCGGTGAGTATCCAGACACTCTGGACGGCTTGATGGAGGATGATACCGACAGAGCATCTTGGAACGGTCCTTATCTGCGCAGAGCAGTGCCCACTGACCCTTGGGACAATGAATATATCTATGAAGGCAATGGACGTGAGTTCACACTGCTATCCTACGGAGCCGACGGCGTGAGCGGGGGCGAAGAAGATGACGCCGATATTGGCCTGTAGAACGGCCGCCTTTGTCAATCCTAGGCAAGTTACGCCTAAACAGCAGCGTGGCTTCACGCTACTCGAAATAATTCTCGTGCTCGCCATCATTGCCACGGCTAGCATCATGGTAGTCCCGAACCTCGGCGGCTTCGAAGCCCGCACTTTCAGTACCCAAGTTCGGCAGGCCCAATCACTGCTCAACTATGCAAGACGCACGGCGGTAATTTCTGGGCAAGCCAGCACCGTTAGCTTCAATGTATTGCCTGCTGATGAAATGGCGCGGTTAGACTCCGAAGAGAGGTACGCCAGCCTCAGCAATAGCGTAGCGCAGTGGAACGGTGCCGGTGTCGATCTGCGCTTTCGCGATAGTACTGACAGAGAAATCGAGATTCAGGGGAAAACAGAAGTGACGTTCTACCCTGAAGGTGGAAGCACTGGCGGCACGCTACTCTTCGTTCAGGATGATCAAGCAGGCGTCATCTCAGTCGATCCGTTCACCGGCAGTGTCTCCAGCGGCGACCCCGACAGAGAATAGCGATGAAAAAACCACACAACTCTCAAGCAGGCTTTACTCTTCTGGAAGTAATAGTGGCGCTCACGATTACTGGATTTGTACTTGGCGGGCTGTTCTCTCTGGTCGGAGGTAGCAAGCAACTCTCGTGGCGCGCAGAACAAAGCTTGATACAGGCCACGCGCATTCGGGCTGTTACCAATTTTGCCCTTCTAGAAAATGAATACTCGGACGTCGAAGAGATACTTCAGGACGATAGCTATCAGATTCGCGCTTTGGATCTATTGGAAGACCCAGAGCGAAAGACACAGGGCTCTGTGCATGCATTCCAAGCCTACGAAGTAGTCAATCGAGAGCGCAACGAGGTAATTGCGGGAAGCCGTTGGATTCAATTGGATCTTCCACAGTAGGGGCCCATGCGAATAGTTAAAACAAGTGTTACCAAGAAAGACAAGCAGGTAGGTTTTACTTTAGTAGAAATAATTCTTTCCCTAGGGTTGACTGCATTGCTGCTCGGTTTGTTGAGCTCCGGTGTTTACATTGTGGCAGATGACTGGAATAGAAACACCGATGTGTTAGATGAAAGCCTAGACCAGGCGCTGGCGGTGCTGCAGATAGACCGTGCGCTGCAGGGTGCTTTTCCGCATAGCTATACGAACTTTGACACGCTCGGGCGTGAGATTTATTTTCACGGGGAAGATGACACGCTTAGTTTCGTATCGACGATCTCTCCGCAGCGTAGCCCAGGGCTAACTGTTTGGGAGATGTATTCCGTGGCAGACGAAGGCGTTTATCTGAGTCTTGTTCCAGCATTCAGCGACAACCCTACCCAAAGGCTAAGCGAGAGCGAACCGATTCTGGTGTTAGAAAACTATACTGCACAGTTTAGCTATCTCTATCAGGACCTGAATGAGGACAGGCTCTGGATCGATGAATGGTTCGGCGAAGAGGAGCTGAGCCTTCCTCTGGCAGTGTATGTTCACTTTATTCCCGAGCGAGACTTTGAGGATGTGAACGAAGAGTTAGAGATAGTCGCGCGCATTAAAAACAATCAGCATCGAAGTATTCGTCCGACGACGAATACCGGTTTGTGATTGGCATGCGAAATCTATCTAAACAAACCGGCTCGGTCATTATAATCGTCTTATGGACGGCAGTCCTACTGACGGTGTTAGTTACCGCTATGGCGGGCAAAGTAAGGCTATCGGCGCAGACAGCGGCGCATAACCGCGATGCTAGTCAGGATTGGGCGCAGCTAATGGCTAGCGTTAATTTCGCCGAGATGGAACTCATGCTGGAGCGTATGCCGGCACCTATAGATCAGCAATTAGAGGAATCCGAAGAAGGCGAGATACTGAATCCTTTGCACCGTTATGATGGTGAGGCGTTGGAGTTAAATTACGGGCTACCTGAGAACATGGTAGTTCGTATCTACGACCATGCGGGAAAGATAAACCTGAATCGAATACCACGCCGCAACATGCAATTGCTCATCGAAAAACTACTGGGCGGGGACGCCGCCGAGCCAGAAGAGGTGCAAGACCTGCTCGCCGCCTGGACAGATTGGACCGATTTGAATGACTTGGAGGGGCTGAACGGTGCGGAGAAGGACTACTATCTGGAACTTGATCAGGCCTACGTCCCTCGCAACAACCCCGAGCTGGACACGGTAGAAGAAATTCTACACGTGCGGGGGTTTGCTCAATTGCTTGAGGGTATCAATTTAGATGCAGCATTCACTATTTACGGCAACACGCGAACCGTAAACCTCAATGTAGCAACTCGAGAAGCAATGCGACTACTGCCAGGGCTGGACGACGAGCTAATCGAGACAATAATCGCTTTTCGAGAACTCGAGGATATAAGCAATCGTGCAGAGATAGCTGAAATTGTGCCATTCGAGAATCTCCAGGAATTAACTCAATGGGTAGGGACGAACACCTCAAACATCTATTCCATCTTTGTCTACCCGAAAGCGGCGTTCAGCGGCACTGTGTTAACGAGCCAGCCATCGGATTCTCTAGAGCTTGATGGGGATGAAGTTGAGCCGCAGGACTCCGTGCGTCAGGCCTATATGGAGATCGTAGAAGTAAGCAGCGGCAATGCCTTGCCTAGAATTTACAAGGTAGACCCTTACGGCATGCTGCCTGATACAGCGAAGGCTAGAATTGAAGAGTATGGGATCGAGCTTAAGAGCCTCTGAGCAAGGCTATGGCTGTGTTGTCTCTAGCCTTTATCGAGCTGCCACGCGCATTTCATGATCATCGGCCCGACACCCTTGTTTGGCTCCATGGTCAGCAGTTTACTGAACTTAGTTTCATACCAGAGCAGACCGCTCTTATCGGCGAGACCACCGAGTGCATAGAACTCGCCTACTCGCATGGCGACCTTCTCGACAACAAGCGAAACCTTAAAAACGTCTCCCTTTGAGAATGAGCCAATTTCTATCTCATCGTCATTGGTAGTAAGGAAGGAAGCAATCGGCTCCTCGGCAGACTTCATGAAGGCGAAGCCGAAATGCCCTTCCATATTCTCTACTAGAACCTCTACTTCCATTTCCAACAGCACGTCACTAAGCGGCTTGATTGCGGTGATGTCATTACCGTCCGTTGACTTAACACAGATAGAATTGATACGGCAGTCCTGCACCTCTTCTTTTTGTGCCGCCTCAGAAGCACGAAGCTCCCCGGGGATGTCTTCGCGAATACTGCTATAGGTTTTCTTGTTGTTGCAGAAGTCTTCGTAGTGCCCCACTACCTTGTCGCTGTCACCAATCTCTTGGATCTTGCCCTTATCTAACCAGATAGCGATATCGCATAGCTCTTGCACGTGAAACATGGAGTGACTACAGAACACCATCGTCTTGCGCTGCATACGAAACTCATTCATACGCTGCACGCACTTCTTTTGAAACGCCATGTCACCAACCGATAGGGCCTCATCGATGACGAGGATATCTGGGCGCACCATAGTCGCGATAGAGAACGCGAGTCGAACATACATGCCCGATGAGTAAGTCTTAACTGGCCTATCGATGAAATAGTCGAGCTCGGAGAACGCAATAATGTCCCTTTCCATCTCGGCGATGTTGTCATCGGGCACACCTAATAAAGCGGCATTAAGATAGATGTTTTTGCGACCGGTAAATTCTGGGTGAAAGCCCGCGCCAAGCTCCAGTAGCGCCGCGACCTGCCCTTCGATTACGATATCGCCGCTAGTGGGTTGCAAAGTCCCAACTAAAAGTTTGAGCAGAGTCGATTTGCCAGCACCGTTGTCGCCGATAATTCCTAGGCTCTTGCCATCGGGAACGGCGAACGATATATCACTCAGCACATGGTAAAGCTGGTGCCGCTGTTTGCGCAGAATAAGCTCGTACAAACGATCTTGCGGCCGTTCGTAAATTTTGAAATCTTTATTAAGATTGTGGACGGATACGCGAGGCACAACTAATTTCCTATTCTCAGATTAGATTTAAAGGACATCACCAAAAGCCTGCTTAATCTTCATAAATAACCAGCCACCCAAAAAGTAAGTAATTATTGAAACGGGAATTATTATTTGCAGATGAATAAAAGTTACCTGGCCAAGAAGAACGATCTCTCGATACAGGCTAACGAAGCTATGCATCGGGTTTAACAAAAATATATTTTGCTGAGCTTGGTCTTCGATAATAGATATCGGCCAAATTATCGGTGTCAGGAAAAACCAGATGGTGATGCCCAGCGCAACCAATTGTTGTAAATCGCGAAGGAAGACACTGAGCGCTGAGAGAATAGCCACCAAGCCCAGCGTGAATAAAAATTGGAAGAAGAAGAGCTTCGGCAGATAGAACCACATCCAATTCCAGTAACCCTGTGTCACTAAGTAAGCTAACAATATGCCGAAGCCTATGGCGTGTGTTAAATAGGGAATCACCGACCCCACAACGGGAATAATTTGTACGGGAAATTTCACCTTGGTGATCAACGGAGCCTTCTCGATTAATAGGCCGGTGGATTTACCAATAGAGTCGGCAAAGGCAAACCAAGGCAGGTAGCCAACCATCATAAATACGACAAAGGTGCTCTCTTCAAACCCCACCGCGGCTCGCTGATTAAACAGAACACCAAACACGAAGGCATAGATCATGATGTGAATGATCGGCGTGATAATCAGCCACAGGAAACCGCCAACGGATGCCGTGAACTGGGCGAGGAAATCCTGTTTTGCGAAATTATGAAAGAGTCGGTAATGAGTGAACGGTGTCAGCATCCATTCACGTAGCAGAGTTAGTAACATTCCCGATCCAGTATTGTGTTTTGTGGTTATAAACGGAGTCTACTAATTAGTTCTATTGTGAGGCTGCGAATTTAACCATGAATCGTCTTAAAAAACTAAAAATTACCGAGCCAAGCCTTTATAATCGAGACATTCAACAATATCCAGCAAGCTGATTTATACTGCTAACCATGCTAAATCCGGAACACATACTCATCCCCTTCGAAACATCCGAGCTGCCAGGCGGACCCTGGCTAGTATTCGCACCCCACGCCGACGACGAGACCTATGGCATGGCCGGGAGCCTTCTCAAAGCCAGCGAGGAGGGCATTCAAACCCATCTAGTGGTTCTGACCGATGGAGCCTTGGGTGGCGATACTGAGAATCTTGTGGACGTGAGAAATAGCGAAGTTCATCGGGCAGCAGAAATACTAGGCATCAACAGCGTCGATAGCTGGCAACAGCCAGACCGTGGTTTGACCGTCAGCGAAGAGCTAGTAGGTAGGATTTGCGACAAGATTAGAGAAGTTGGTGCAGCTAGCGTTTTCTTCCCTGGGCCACTCGAGCCGCACCCAGATCATCGCACCACAGCTCTTCTTAGCTGGGCGGCGATACAGAAGTTAGGAAATGACTCAGCGGCTCCAAATGCCTATGCCTATGAAATTGGTGTGCAGAATCCGGTCAATCTTTTTATTGATGTCACAAAGCAGCGACCGTGCAAAGAACAAGCTATGACAGTCTATGCAAGTCAGAACGGTGAGAATAATTATGAAGAACTGGTGCTGTCTTTGGATAAAGGACGCACTTTCACTCTCCCGGCGGAAGTTAGTCATGCAGAGGGTTTCTATCTGTACTCGAAAGAGCAGCTGAGGACGTCACTAAAGCAAGTCACGCACAATATTATCGATTTGTATTTGTGAAGGCGATTTTGAATGATTTTTTGCAGGAACGCTTTTAGCAGCCGCTAGGGCGCTTCCAGCCAGTTACCCACTTCCAACATATCCTCGGCTGTTAGAAGTCCGGTTTCCCGTTTGAGAGCAAGATTGTAGATGACATGTTCGTAGCGTGTTCTTTGCAACTCTCTCTGGGCGCGAAACTGGTCACGCAGAGCGTTCAGTACATCGACATTCGTCACAGTCCCTAATTCAAAGCCACGCTGTGCTGCAGTCGCTGACAGACTAGTAGACTCGAGTAGCTTTTGCGCCGCCTGGGTTCGAAGCTCACTGGACTGTACTTGCAGATAGGCTCTGCGCACCCGTTCACTCGCTTCCAATTGTTCTTGTTGCAGCTGATACTCGGCAATTAGTTGTTGGCTATGTGCTTCACTGACCGCAGCCCGGTTGCTACCGCCGGCAAACAATGGAATAGAGACGTCTAGCCCTAGGTAGGTATTGTTATTCTGCGATACCGGTGCGTTCTCAAAACCGACGTTTGAATCTTGTTTTTGCACAATGAGAGAAACGCGTGGCATATAGGCGCCACGGCTTTCTGAAATGCGTTCGGTGGCTACCTGCAGGGCAAGCTCGCGTACCTTAATCTGATAGTTACCACGACGGGCCTGTTGTACCCAGTAGTTGATGCTGTTCTGTAGCGGAGGTATCTGAGCTGAATCGCTCAAACGAAATAGCGGCCCAGTAGCAAGACCGGTGATAGATCGCAGCGCTTCCTGACGCAGTGCTACTTCGCTTTGCAACTGCAGCTTCTCAGACTCTACTGCCGCCACGCTCGCCTGTGCCTGATACAGATCTGTTATCTGTGCTAGCTGGCGATCGTATAGGCTCTGAATCTGACTGAGTTGATTGTTCACTGCACTGAGCTCGGAATCCATAGACGTCAGTGCATCGTCTGCTTGCAAGACGTTGAAGTATTTTTCAGCAACATCGGATAACAAGAAGGCCAGCTCCCCGAAATACTCAGCTTCCAATTGATCCTCGGTCAGCTTCGCCTGATTGCGCTGAGAAAAAACTTGCCAGTTAAAAAGCACCTGACTGAGCTGCAGTGTATAGCGTTCACCATCGAATGTTTGTAGTCCCGATTGGCCAGATACACGGCGTCGATTGTCCGATACGTTCGCGCTGGCATTCAATTGCGGTAGCAACCGCCCTTTGGCTGCACGCTCCCGGGCAGAGCTTATTTTCACGCTCTCTTCGGCGATCTTAAGCCTTGGGCTATAGTTAAGCGCGGCTGTAAAAAAATCTTCAAGCGTTGTGCCAACCGGGTCAAGTGCAACAAATTCTGCGGCAGCAATAGAGGATGACCAGCCACAAATAGTACCGAAGACCAAGCCGATTAGAGGTATTTTGTTTTTCATTGGCTAGTCTTCGATCAAACTGCGGGCGATGGAATTAGAGAGAGGTTTGAACAAATACTGTAGCAGTGTACGCGAACCACTGGAGATAAAGGCTTCAGCAGGCATGCCGGGTATCAGAGCCAGATCACTGAGGTCTTCCATGCTAGTGGAATTAACTTCGATGCGCGTTGTGTAGTAGGACGCACCCGTAAACTCGTCTATGAAACTGTCAGCAGAGATGCTAATTACAGTGCCAAAAATAGTGGGCACTGCGTTCCGACTGAATGTTGAAAAGCGTATTAACGCTTCCTGCCCTTCGCTTACGCGATCGATATCCAGCGGTGAGAGCCTTGCCTCAATAATTAGCTCTTCGCTCTGCGGGACGATCTGGGCAATCTCCGATGCGGCTATTACAACACCGCCCTCAGTGTGAGTCTGCATGCCGTTGACTCTGCCAGTAACCGGAGCGCGCACTACGGTTCTGCTGACCACATCCTGTAAGGCATTAATTCTTTCCACACTGTCTTTTAGCCGGCTCTGGGTTTCGGCGAGTTGACCGATGACATCATTGCGAAATTCTTTCTCTTGTTGAAGAATTTGCAGGCGTGTTTCACCAATCTGAATTTCGGTAGAAGAAATAGAGGCGGTTAGCTCAGCCGCCTCACCTTTAAAGCTAGCGGAGTTTCTCTCCAGCTCCCGAAGGCGCGTCCGGTTGGAGAACCCATCTTCAAGAAGTGCGCGCACGTCCTGCAGTTCATCATCATAGGATCTCGCCAATTCTTCTTTGCTCTCTTTCACGGCACGAAGACCAACCAAGCTTGAGTGCAGCTGTTCTATCCGCTGCTGTAGTACTTCAACGCTGCCTTGAAGAGTGATTCGTCGAGCATCAAAAATCTGGCTCTGCGCATCTATTTCAGCGAAGGCATTAAAGTCACTATTCGATAAAATTGGCGGATAGGAAACCGCGATCAGTCCATCTCGTTCGGCGATCAAGCGCGCTTCCACGGCCTTATCTGCAGCAAACAGCGTGTTAACGATTTCCAACTGCGACAATGATTGGGTATTGTCCAGAATCAGCAAGGGGTCACCAGCGTTGACTAAATCGCCATTGCGAACTCTGATTTCACTCACGATCCCGCCTTCCAAGTGTTGAACTATTTTTTTGTAGGATTTAACGGTTACTGTGCCGGGCGCGTGGGCAGCACCTTCGATTGGTGCAAGTGTGGCCCAAAGTCCAAATACGCCGAAGACCAGGAAGAAAAGCCCAAGCCCGAATCGTTTGGGAGTTTCCATGCTGGTCAGCGCTTCCATCGAAGGATCGGTCGCGGGTCTTTTGATTAGTTGTGTAAGGTCCATTACAAATTTATTTCCGGCTTAAGGTTGCTCAGTTATTCTCTAGCGCATGCAGGCGAATCAGCTGCTCTAATTCTGTTTGACGATAGCTGGCCCTGGGGCCGCTTCAGTTTTTGGACGAGGCTGTTCTTTTAGCTTCGCCATCACTTCTTCTCTAGCACCGTAGAGAGCAACGGCTCCTGCTTGCAGTACTAAAATTTTGTCTACAATTCCAAGCAACAGAGTGCGATGAGTAATAACGATGACTGTGCTGCCGCTAGATTTCAGCTGATGAATTGTTACGGCCAGCTGTCTTTCGCCCTGATCATCGAGATTGGAATTCGGCTCGTCTAGAATGAGTAGGCATGGATTTCCATAAACCGCTCTTGCCAGGCCAATGCGCTGTCTCTGCCCGCCTGAAAGAACACCACCGGTTGCCCCTATCTGCGTGTCATAGCCATCGGGCAAATGCAAAATTAATTCATGTACGCCAGCTAACTTGGATGCGGCGACGATTTTTTCGGAATCGATTTCACCGAATCGACAAATATTTTCTGAAATGGTGCCATCGAATAATTCGATGTCCTGCGGCAGGTAGCCTATATGGGGCCCGAGCTTAGCTCGGTCCCAAGCTGCTACGTCTGCGCTATCTAGTCTTACCTTACCACCAACGGCAGGCCATATTCCCAATAAGGCACGAGCAAGGCTAGACTTACCCGACGCGCTGGGACCAACGATGGCCAGAGATTCACCCGCAGTAAGATTCAGAGAAACGTTTCTAACAGCTGGCACCTTGGAGCCGGGTGGGATTACCGTTGCCTTATCTACCGACAAATTCCCTTTGGGCGTTGGCAAATCCATTGACTCTTCAGTTGCCGGAATTTGTTCTAGCAATTCACCGAGTCGTTGATATTGAGATCGAGCAACGGTAAATCCTTTCCAGGTACCGACCAACATATCAATGGGCGCTAAGGCACGACCCAATAGTAATGAGCCCGCAATCATCATGCCCGGCGATATTTCTTGTTGCAGAGCCAGCAGAGCACCCAGGCCCAGCAACATTGATTGCATAATCATTCTGAAAGTCTTCGAGACACTTGTCAGCACTGCCGCCTTCCGGCTGGCGTTGGTTTGTAGTTTCAACACCTCGTCAGAACGTATCTCCTGTGCCTTACGGATATCCGCGGTCATACCCATTGCCGCAATTACCTCGGCGTTCTGAAGGCTTCGACCAATTTGGTTTCCTACCCAGTAAGCCTGTGAATTGGCTTCTTGGAGTTTCTTAGCCGTAACTTTTTCGTTAACGTAAGCCAAAATCACCATCACGATGCCAGCGAATATTGCAGCCACCCCGAACCAGGGGTGGAACATAAACATGACCCCTACATAGATTGGGAACCAGGGAGCGTCAAAAAAGGCGAACAAGCCATTTCCAGTTAGAAATTGGCGCAGGCCGGATAAATCCGAGTTGGCTTGGGCATTAGCTTTGCCGCCGCTCAGCAGGGCGCGCTTGAATGTGGCCTCGAATACCCGCTCGCTTAGGTCTTTCTCTATACGATTACTGGCGCTGATGAGAATTCTGGAACGCACCCACTCAAACCCACCAAGTGCCATCAATAGACAAACAAGCAGTATTGTTAGCATGGCAAGCGTCGACATGCTGCCGCTGCCAATTACGCGGTCATAGACCTGCAACATGTAGATGATTGGAGCCAGCATCAGTATATTCACGGCAGCACTGAACACGCCAGCGTAGATGAAATAGCGCTTTATAGCCCAGAAGGCATCGTATAATTCCTGAAACTGTTTCGTTTTCTTATTCTGTGACATATGTACTACTTATTTTGGGCGATGACAAAAATCGACTGATCTAGCCGGTCAATCTTATGTCCGTGTGAGAACGCTTGCCGTATTGGTAGCCACGCAAGTAATTTGGTATTAATTGGGTATCGGCTGGAGTTTTTCAACCCCCACTGATTAGTTGGGAATATTTTCTCAGCTACGGTCGTGCCCATTTAAGGCGTATATTGCCGGAATTAAAGCGAGGAGGCACTAAAGCTCCTTACTCCCCTCAGCTAGTTGTTTAAGAGCAGTCATGTCGGCGATCAATAAACTGGCTGGACCGGCGCGTTGCACAACTTTCTGATTCTGCAATTTCTGAAACACACGCGTGACGGTCTCTCGGCTCACGTTTAGCATGATGGCGATCTCTTGATGGGTGGGCGGATTGCTTATAGCAGGAAGCTTATGAGGGATGCCGTTTCCTTCGGCTCCGTCGTCTACAAGGGACCACAGCTGGCAACAGACGCGCTGTGATACGTTTGGCAGGCCAAGCAGTGTGCGCTGCTCAGTCATCTGCCGCACTCGCGCGGCGAGCTTGCGACCCAGCATATTCACCACGCTAGCATCACGCAGCATGACCTCTCTGATACTTTCAATAGGTATGTTTACAACTACAACTGGGGTCAGGGCGATGATATATTCTGGCTGGTTGCCCTCATCAAAAAGCCCTAGTTCGCCGCAGAAGTCGCCAGGTTCGACAAAATAGAGACCAACTTCGCGCCCATCGATGGTAAAATCGACGCCCTGTAGCCGCCCTTCAAACAGGAAGCACATGTGCTCTTCACGAACACCGGCATTGAGTACGATGCCACGCCGGGCAAACTTTGTAAGCGTAGACTGCCCGGCAAGCTGATTAAGCAGCTTGCCAGGCAAGAACTTAAAAAGAGGGAAGCTGCTTAATAGTTCGGGGGTTACCGCCATGAACTTCTGATCCAGAGGTCACTGGGCTGGGGCTGTAGTCGCCGTTGCTCGGTATTATAAGTGCTTGAAACGTAATAGCAAATGGGACTATTTTGGCTTCATGTGATTGGCGTCACTCGCAGTTAATTGGGTTTGGAGTATCTTCTCCAGCTAACTAGGCAAGTTGTGTTTCCGGTCCATGACCCTTCTAGGAAACAAGAGAATTAGACAATGAAACTAAGCAAAATAGCCAACACAGCTAGGCCCAATGGGTTCTTCGGCAGGTTGATTTCAATCTTTGGTCAAATTGCGGCTGTATCTGCCCTCTTTCTATGCAGCATTTCAGCACATTCAGCTAGTGCGGCAGGGGTAGGAGGATCGGCGGTAGTGGGCGAAGTCAGCCTGGTACTCGGTAAAGCCTACTTGTTGAGCGAGGGAAAGCCTCGGAAGCTGGTCGAGACGGGCAACCAGATTCGCGCCAGTGACCAGATCTTGACTCAAACGAATGGCCATGTGCATATCCGCTTTGTAGATGAGGCTCTGGTTAGTGTAAGACCAGACAGTCAGCTTGAAATTATCAGCTATGACTATGATTCAGAGCATCCTGAAGAGTCCTCAATCAAATTCAATCTAATTGAAGGTATCGCCCGCTCTATTTCCGGAGAAGGCGCAAAGGCTGCGCGTTCTCGCTATCGGCTAAATACGCCGATTGCTGCTATCGGGGTTCGGGGTACTGACTTTGTGGTTAGCGTTACTGGGCAGAGCACGCGCGCACTGGTGAATCAGGGGGCTATTACAATGGCGCCTTATTCAGCGGAATGCACTGCCTCGGCTATCGGGCCCTGTGCTGCTAATGCGGTGGAGCTAACAGACAGCGCATTGCAAATGCTTGAATTTGAAGGCACAGCGCGGGTGCCGCGATTAATTCCGGCACCCCATGAAAGAGAACCGGGCACCATGCGCGAAGAAGTGCAGCTTGCTCTAGCAGATGACACATCTCAAGACGACGCGGTTGTTGCTGACAACGATGCCTACCTGGAAAATGTCACTGCATTAAAGGCTACAAAGCAAGTGGCTGACGAGTTGGCCGAAGACTTGGCCAAAGACTTGGCCGAAGACTTGGCTGATGATTTGTTCGACTTCACTCCCAAAGCACAGCTCGCGAGCTCTGAATTGACGAATCGCCAGATGGCATGGGGTCGTTGGGCTTCTGAGCCCAGAGCGCAGGAGCGCATAACGCTGAGCTACGCAGAGGCGAGAACTGGCCGTAAGGTTACCGTGGGCAATAGTGAATACGCTTTGTTTCGAACCGAAGGCCCCCGGCCTCAAGTTGAACAGGGCTTAGGCCCAGTCAGTTTTTCTCTGGCTAGTGCGCAGGCGTTTTACAATTCCGAAAGCGGTATCGTGGCAATGCAAGTGAACAGAGGAAATCTCGCTATCGATTTTGATAAAAGTAGTTTCACTACTGAGCTAAACCTGAATCATATCAGCACGGGGTTTGTCGACTTCACGGCAAGTGGCACTATTTCTGACCGGGGCTATTTCAATGCAATCGCCGATACTCAGCGCCTTTCCGGGGCGGTTACTACCGATGGTAGCGAGGCTGGCTACTTTTTTGAGAAACAATTGGAAAGCGGCAGTATCAATGGTCTAACGCTTTGGGATGGTAAATAGCCATGCAGCTCTCTGCCCTGCCAACACTACTAGCAAATTCTTTGCAAAAATTACCGCCTATACGGCCTCGTGATGGGCGCTTGCTGGTATTGCTTTTGGCTGGGATTTTGGCTGTTGCTTTAAATTTCGCTTTTAGTGATGCGCTTAAAACCGTGGAAGAGCGTCTCGGTGTGATGGGTTGGACTTTAACTACAGACGACGCTATCGAAGAGCGCATCACATTGGTTACTATCGATGAAAAAAGCTTGGCCGAAGTCGGCCCCTGGCCTTGGCCTAGACAGGAACTTGCGCGCCTGGTCAATGCCATTGATGAGGCAGGCGCCCAACTACAAATTCACGATGTGTTTTTGGCGGAGCCCAAGGACGGAGATGCTGGATTAGTCGCTGCCTTGGAGTCTTCGCGCGGGGCGGTGCTAGCGCAGGTGCCGATTCTCCAGTCCGAGCAGACGGCACGCGTGGGTGCTATGTCGCATGCGCTGACTGCTGTTAGCTGCGGTGCACAGCCGCCTGGAGCGAGCTCTGGAATATCGCTGCCTAGTACCCAAAATTATATCGCCAGCCACGCTGGGTTTTCAGCAATTTCCAAGGGCCATATCACGCCTATCGTGGCGAGCGACGGTTCTATACGTCAGTTTCCAGCATTAATTTGCGTCGACGGCATGCCCTACCCTGCACTCGCTATTAGCGCTTTATTAGAGGCAACCAATAGCGTGGATTGGAACGCTAGCGTACGCGCTGACAGGTCATTTTTTGGCCCCGAATTCCGCTTACAGCTCGATGCCTACCCCGGCCTTAACATTCCGCTTGATAGCCAGGGCAATATTCGTATTTCCTATAAGCAAGCGCCGAATAATTTCCGGGCAGTGTCGGCATCCGATGAAATACGAAT
>Ga0209632_10001486_pt1 | contig 23659 bp, 22 predicted proteins | sample COG_10_FD_184754 | JGI IMG/M metagenome (GOLD analysis project Ga0209632, IMG submission 184754) | Pelagic Microbial community sample from North Sea - COGITO 998_met_10 (SPAdes) (version 2) | ecosystem: Environmental > Aquatic > Marine > Neritic zone/Coastal water | place: Helgoland, sampling... | reverse complement strand
CAACATATGATTGCAATGATAGGTATGTATAATGGTTTGTAAAACCTTTTATACAATTCTTGACTAACTTCATTTTTTAAAGATTGATCACATTTAAATTGATCAATTTCTTTTTTCTTTGACGGTAAATTAAAAAGACAATTTAAAAGTTCTTTTGATGGTATTTCCTGAATCTTTGGAACAGTAATTGTATTCGAAGAATAATCAGCTAAATTAAAATCTATCTGATCAAATTCAAATACATTAATTTTAGTGTTTTCATTATTTATTACTTTTCCTTCATAAAGCTCAAATACTTTAGATCGACTACTATCGTTTATTATACCATACTTTGCATAAATCATTTTTGAGTTACTTTTAGCAGAATCATCAAGAAAGATATTTGTATAACTACCGTCTTCATTTTTGGATTCTATAAAAATAGTTAATCCTTTAACTACATTTATAAATTTCCCCTCTTTGATTAAAGATGTAAAAAAATCAACATTGGAATGTTTGAGAAATTCTCTAGCCTTATATTGAAAGAGCGGTGATAAAAAACTACCAAACCAAATTTGAAAAATTGTTAAAATTATTGAAATATATATAATTTTATTAGCAAAATTTATTTTTGTAATTCCATTGATCCAAAAAATTGAAAGTTCATTTCTATTTTCATAGGTAATAATTAAATAAAAAATAGAAATAAAAAAGATAAAGGGGATGATTCGATGAATAATTTTAGGAAAAGTAAAAACAATGTATGAAAAATAAGTCTTTAAACCATGGCCATCTTGAGTAACAAAATCAAAATAGTTAACTGCTTGTATTGTCCAAATTATAAGCCCTATTGTTAAGCACATTGTTATAAAAAAAGCAGATGTGTCTAGCGCAAATTTTCTATATATTAATTTTTTCATTGAAATGTATTAATTTTATTCATATATACCATCGAACACGCAGAGAGTGTATTTAAAAATTATGTCTATTCAAATTAATTACAAAAGTGATAGTTTTAAAAAAAACCCAAATAATTTTGTCTTATTTGTTGATGAAAATTTCAACATCGGTGGTTTAAATAAATATATTTCAAGTATTGAGTCATCCTACATATCCGACTTAATAAAAACATGTGATTTAAAAAAAAAGCTATTAGTTTTCGAGGTAAATTCAAAAAAAAAAATAATCTTAATATCTATTAAAAAAAACCAAAAAACCACTGATGTAGAAAATTTAGGAGCAGAATTTTATTCATACATTGATTATGGAAAAAAGACTGAGTTTACAATAAATGCTGATAGCATAAAAAGTAAAATAGAAGACTTTATAGGTTATTTTTTGCACGGTTTAAAATTAAAATCTTATGAATTTAATATCTACAAATCAAAAAAAGAAAAAAAATTATTTTTAGTAAACATAATTGGCAAAAAAAGTAAATTAACGGTTAGAAATGAGTTAAAATTTAAAGCCCTTGAAGAAGGAACTTTTTTTGCTAGAGATTTAGTGTCTGAACCAGGAAATATTTTACATCCAGATGAATACGCAAAAAGATTAATCTCTTTAAAGAAGTATGGTTTAAAAATAAATGTATATGACAAAAAAAAATTAAAGAAATTAGGCATGAATGCTTTACTTGGTGTGGGGCAGGGAAGTATCAGAGGGTCATATCTTGTAACAATGGAATGGAATGGTGCAAAAAATAATTCTAACCCTTTAGCGTTTGTTGGAAAAGGAGTTTGTTTTGACACTGGTGGTTATTCATTAAAGCCAGCGAAATTTATGGAAGACATGACCTATGATATGGCAGGCTCAGCTACAGTGGTTGGTTTAATGATGAACCTTGCGTTAAGAAAAGCAAAAATTAATGCAGTTGGTGTTGTTGGACTTGTAGAAAACATGGTAAGTGGAAATGCTCAAAGACCTGGGGATATTGTTAAATCTTATAGCGGTAAAACAATAGAAGTATTAAATACTGATGCAGAAGGTAGATTAGTTTTAGCTGATGCACTAACTTTTACTGAGAAAAAATTTAACCCTAAATTTATGATTGATTTAGCAACATTAACTGGTGCTATTATAGTTTCTTTAGGATCAGAGTATGCAGGACTTTTTTCTAATAATGATAAACTATCAAAACAACTATTGGATGTGGGTGAAAAAGTTGACGAGAAACTATGGAGAATGCCACTACATAAAAATTTTGATAAACTTATAAATTCAAAAAATGCAGATATGCAAAACATAAATTATGTCGGTGGAGCAGGATCAATAACTGCCGCACAATTTTTACAAAGATTTATTCTAAACAAGACTCCTTGGGCTCATTTAGACATAGCTGGAATGGCTTTTTCGAAATACGGAGGAGCTTTAAATTCGGGGGGAGCAACTGGTTTTGGAGTAAGATTATTAAATAAACTAATAGAGGATAATTATGAGTAATACAGAACAAACACTATCGATTATTAAACCAGATGCAGTTGAAAGAAATCTAGACAATGAAATTAAAGAAATGTTTAAAAATAAAGGTTTTTTAATTTTGAAAGAAAAAAAAATACAAATAGAAAAATCTGAAGCTGAAAAATTTTATAAAGTTCACGAAACAAAGCCTTTTTATAATGATTTGTGCACTTACCTTTCGTCAGGTCCAATCGTTGTAATGGTTCTAGAAAAAGAAAATGCTATATTAGCTAATCGAAAGTTCATGGGTGCAACTAACCCAAAAGAAGCAGATGAAGGAACTATTAGAAAAAAATACGGAATTTCTATAGATAAAAACTCTGTTCATGGATCAGATAGTTTGGAGAATGCGAATATTGAAATTGATTTCTTTTTTAAAAATTAGAAATTACTTTCAATATAGCTTTTGGGTACAATAAATGCTCTAGTTTTAATATTTTTTTACTTAAAGATTTAGGAGTATCCTTATTAGTAATCTTTACTCTCTTTTGTAAAACTACTTTTCCAGAATCTAATTTAGAATTTACAAAATGTACTGTACATCCCGAAAATTTTTCTTTATTTTCTATTGCTCTTCGATGTGTATTAAGACCCCTGTATTTAGGTAATAGAGAAGGGTGAATATTTAAAATTGTACCACTATATTTTTTTATAAAATTATTTGATAAGATCTTCATAAAACCAGCGAGACAGATCATACTTATATTATTTCTTTTTAAGTATTTTAAAATTTCATTTTCATCTTTAGTCTTATTATTAAATTTATAAATTTGACTTTTTATCTTATATTTTTTTGCAAAATTAAGACCCTTAGAATTAGAGTTACTAGAAACTATAAAGCTAATTTTAATAGGTAACTTTTTAAATAAAGAAAATTCAATGAGATTCTTCAAATTGCTTCCATTACCAGAAATAAAAACAGCTGTTTTTAATTTATTGGTACCAAGAAATTTTATCATTTAATTTAATTTTATTTCTTCCACTAGTTATTTTTCCAATAACATAAGGCTTGTATTCATTTGTAAAAAACTTAATTACTTTATCTAAATTTTTAGCATTTATTATTAAGCAAAATCCAACGCCACAATTAAAGGTTTTTAACATTTCGTTGTCTTTAATTTTATTTTTTTTTAACCATTGAAATATTTTCAAAGGTTTAATTTTATCTAAATAAATATCTGCGCAAAGATTGTCAGGAATTATTCTTTTAATATTGTCGGCTAAACCACCACCTGTAATATTTGCACAACCATTAAGTAAATTTTTATCTATTAAATTAAGAATTTCATTTACATATATTTTTGTCGGTTTAATTAATTCTTTTTTTAAAAAACTATTTTTTTTAATATCAATTTTTTTTCGTTTAATTAAATGCCTAACCAATGAATAACCATTTGAATGCAATCCACTAGAGGGGATTGCTAGAATAATATCATTTTTTTTTATTTTTTTTTTACTTAAAATTTTTTTTTCATCAACTATTCCAACTGCAAAACCGGCAATATCAAACTTATTTTTTTCATATGTGCCAGGCATTTCAGCTGTTTCACCACCAACCAAATCGCAATTGGAAATTTTACAACCCATTATTATACCTTTAATTATTGATTTCAATTTAGGTAAATTAATTTTATTTATTGAGATGTAATCTAAAAATAAAAGAGGCCTTGCACCCTGAACAATTAAATCATTAACACTCATTGCAACAAGATCAATTCCAATTGTATCATGTTTGTTTATCATATTTGCAATTTCTATTTTTGTACCAACTCCATCTGTACAAGCTACTATTTTGGGATTTTTGATATTTTTGGGTATAGTGGAAATTGATCCAAAACCACCAATGTTATTAAACTTTTTTTTGCCTCTATTTTTTGTTGAGATTTTAGATATGAAATTTATAAATTTATCTGCAGCATTGATATCTACACCACTTTTTTTATAGGTAAACAAGTTTTTATTCATTATTATAAAGTATGACAACTAAATATAAAATATTTCATTCGCAAATCTTATATATTTTTTTTGCATTTCTATCTCTAAATATATTTTTTTTTTCCACAACCAAGGTTGAGGGAAAAGCTTTTGATATCAACAACATTGAAATATCTAAGCCATTTGAGATAAATTTTGATAAAAATAAAGTTATTGACGAAGGTTTTAGAGTGGCTTTTTTAGAATTAATTTCTTTGATTGTTAATTCATCTGATCAAAAGAAAATTAATAAAATTAAATTAAATGAAATTAAAGGAATGATTGAAACTTTTTCAATTAAAGAAGAAAAATTTATAAATGAAATTTACTTTGTAAATCTAGGTGTATCTTTTAATAAAAAAAAAATTTTTAGTTATTTGGAAAAAAAAAATATCTTTCCATCAATACCAGTAAAAAAAAAGATCTTATTTATTCCGATTATAATTGATGAAAATAAAAAAGATTTATTATTATTTTCTAATAACAAAATTTTTAATGAATGGAACAATTTTATAAAAAGTTTTCATCTTATTGAATATATTTTACCAACAGAAGATCTTGAAGACTTAAATTTAATTAAAAATAAATACGAATATCTAGAGCAATATGATTTTAAAGAAATAACAAAAAAGTATAATTTGAAAGATTCTATTGTAGCATTAATTTTTAAAAATGAGAAAGAGGTAAGAGTTTTGTCAAGAATAACTATTTCAGATAATGTTATTCTTAAAAATCAATCCTTTTCAAACATGGATGTTAATAATATTGATCAGATAAATAATATTATTGAAGATTTAAAGAATGTTTATGAAGATTATTGGAAAAACTTTAATCAGATAAATACATCTATTAAATTAACTCTAAATATTAGAATTAATAATTTAGATAATTTTAAACTTTTAAACTTTGAGCAAATTTTAAAAGAGACTGATTTAATTTATGATTTTTTTATTACTAAATTTGATAATAATTTTACCTATTATCAAATTATTTTTAATGGCACACCTAACAATTTTTTAAAAACTATGAGTTATAATAATTATGATTTTAACACTCAAAACAAGATATGGGAATTACAATGACAGACTATAATCAACAAATAATAAAATTTGATTACGATCAAAATTTTAAAGATGATGATTTTTATATCTCAAATAGCAACAAGCATATTTTTGATTTATTATATAAATGGCCGAAGTGGGAAAAAAATTTTTTAAATATTAGTGGAGAAAATTTTTCTGGAAAAACTCACCTGGTGAACATCTTTATAAAAAAATTTAAAGGCATTAAATTAGAAGCTAAAACACTGAATAACAATGATTTAAAAGAAATTAAAATATATCAAAATATAATTTTAGAAAATTTAGATGAGAATATTGATGAGAGACTAATTTTTACATTATTCAATATTATTGAACAAGATAATAAATATTTAATTGTAACTTCTATTGATCCGATTGTTAATTTAAATTTTAGTTTGAATGATTTAAAATCTAGAGCAAAAAATTTTCTTTTACAAAATATAGAAAAGCCAGATGATGAATTAATGTTTGCCTTAGTTTTAAAAAACTTGTCAGATCGTCAAATTTCTTTAGATAAAAAGTTAATTAATTATATAATTAAAAGAATTGATAGATCGTATAGTAAAATATTTGATTTCATATATAAGATCGACGAGATTAGTTTAAAAAAAAAAAAATCTATTGATTTTAAAATTATCAAAGATGTTTTGGGGGGGGATAGTTGAACAAATTTAGAAGTCATAATTGTAATGAATTGAGAAAAAATGATGTTGGAAACAAAGTGCTTCTTGCAGGATGGATTAACAAAAAACGTGATCATGGAAATCTTTTATTTATAGATTTAAGAGATAATTACGGTATTACCCAGTGCATCATAGATAAAGAGAATAAAAATTTTGCTGAAATTGAAAAAATTCAACTTGAAACAGTAATAAATATTAATGGAAAAGTTGTTGATAGATCTGCAGATACAGTCAACAAGGATATTGAAACAGGTGAAGTAGAAGTTTCTATTGAAAGTTTTAATATTCTTGGGGCATGTAAAGAATTACCAATGCCTGTTTTTAGTGATCAGGAATATGCCGAAGAGATCAGATTAAAATATAGATTTTTAGATTTAAGGAGAAAAAAAATTCATGAAAATATTATTTTAAGATCTAAAGTTATATCATTTATTAGAAATGAAATGTCTAACCTGGGTTTTTTAGAATTTCAAACACCTATATTAACCTCATCAAGCCCTGAAGGAGCAAGAGATTTTCTTGTTCCAAGTAGGTTGAATCCAGGAAAATTTTATGCTCTCCCTCAAGCCCCTCAGCAGTTTAAACAACTTATCATGGTTTCAGGTTTTGATAAATATTTTCAAATTGCTCCCTGTTTTAGAGACGAAGATGCAAGAGCAGACCGAAGCCCAGGTGAGTTTTACCAATTAGATTTAGAAATGTCATTTGTTGAACAGGAAGATATATTTAAAGTAGTTGAAAAACTATTGGTAAATACTTTTAAGAAATTTTCAAAAAAAAAATTAATGTTTGATGAATTTCCAAAAATTTCTTATTCAGACGCATTATTAAAATATGGTAGTGATAAACCTGATTTAAGAAATCCATTGATTATTAATGATATTACTGAAATTTTTTCAAGGGATGATGTTTCTTTTGAGATATTTAAGAAGCTTGTAAAAACTGGGTCCAATGTAAGATGTATAATAACAAAAAATACGAAAGATAAACCTAGAAGTTTTTTTGATAATATTGATAAGTGGGCTAAAGAACAGGGGGCTTCTGGCTTGGCCTATTTTACAATAGAAAAAGATAAAGAAATTTCAGCAAAAGGGCCGGTAGGTAAATTTTTTTCTAAAGAAGCTTTAAAAGAAATAATGAACAAAACTCAAGCTAATGTAGGGGATAGCATTTTTTTAGCTTGTAGCAAAAAAAAAGAATTAGAGAGAATTACTTCTATTGCGAGAGACAAAATTGCTAAAGACTTAGATTTAATTGATGAGAGTATTTTTGCTTTTTGTTGGATAGTTGACTATCCAATGTTTGAAACAGACGAACAGACAAACAAAATAAAGTTTAGTCATAACCCATTTTCTATGCCACAAGGAAATATAAATAAGATTAACTTTGAAAAACCATTGGACGTACTTGCTTATCAATATGATGTAGTTTGTAATGGTATTGAGCTTTCATCTGGAGCTATTAGAAACCATATACCTGAACTAATGTACAAACTTTTCTCTGTGGCTGGATATGACAAGAAACAAGTTGATGAAAAATTTAGTGGGATGATTAATGCTCTAAGTTATGGTGCACCACCCCATGGTGGAATAGCACCTGGAATTGATAGAATAGTAATGCTTTTAGCTAACGAGAAAAATATAAGAGAAGTTACAATGTTTCCAATGAATCAAAATGCACAAGATTTAATGATGAACGCTCCGTCTGAGGTTAATGAAAAACAATTAAAAGAATTAAATCTATCTTTGAAAATAAAAAAATAAACTATTTTTTTCCTTTAAGACTAATTTTGACATCTGATAAATCCACCAAATTTTTTTTATAGTTGTTTCTCACAAAACCCTTACTTGTAATATCTTTTACAATTTTTAATAATTGACTTTGACTATCTAAATTTTGCTCATCTAAACTAGAATTTTCAGAATTTCCAATTGCTGGTGTGTGAGCAAGGTCTTCTCTATTTTGATAGGAAATAGCCAATTCTCTAAAGATATAATCTAAAATCGAAGAAGCGCTAAGTATTCTATCATTACCATAAACTTTTCCAGATGGTTCAAATTTTGTTCCTACAAAAGCACTTATATATTCATCTAAAGGTACCCCGTATTGTAATCCAAGAGAAACCGCTATAGCAAAATTATTCATTAAAGCTTTAACTAACTCGCCTTCCTTACTTGTATCAATAAATATTTCACCAATTTTTCCATCCTCATATTCTCCAGTATGTAAATAAACTTTATGATTTCCAATGGTAACTTTCTGAATGTATCCCTTCCTTCTATCGGGCATACTAAATCTTTTACCACTATTTTCAGAGCTAGTGTTCTTAGAATTTATGATATTTTCTAAATTTTTAGAGATTGGTTGTTGAGAGTCAGAAACAATATCAACTTTTTTATTTTCAACAATTTTGTTATTTTTAGGATCTAGGCTTTTAGTTTTTCTATTATCAAGCTTAACGTCTAAAACTTCAAATTTTCCATCATCTCTTTTTTCTAGATTTTTAAGTTCTGCTTCATTAACATCATCTAGATAATGATTAACTTTAAATGTACAAGTGTAATATGTTTCTACTAAGTATTTTGCCATTTGACCCCAATTTTAAAAAAATTAATTTGAATAATGATTCAAATTATTTATATACAAAATCGAATTTTAGTCTAATTTAATTTATACAATTTTAAATTGAAATTTTAATAATTTTATATGTTGACACTTTTAAATAAAATTTTCACTTGGTGGAATCGAGATACTTTTGGAACAAGAATAAAAACAATTTTATTTGGAAAATTTGTAGGAAACGATTCTTTTGGTAATAAATACTACGAAAGTAGAGAGGGGAAAAGGTGGGTTATTTATTATGATGAAATTGACGCATCAAAAATTCCTGTTGAGTGGTTTTCCTGGATTCATTTTACACCCAATAAGATAGAAAAAAATCATAATCTTAAAAAATATGATTGGCAGAAGCCTCATCAACATAATTTAACTGGAACAGAAATGGCTTATTATCCAAACAAAAATAAAGATGCTATTGAAAAAAAATATAAAAGTTGGAAAAATTAGATTTTACTTAGTAATTTTAGTTTTATTTTTATCTTTTTTTCCCAACTTAAACTTAAATTCTGCAGATGATCTAGAGGGCAATTTTACCAATATAAAAGTTTTGGACAAAATTAGTTCAAAAAACATTTTAGTAAAACTTAAAAATGGAGAAGAAAAAAAATATGAGGACCTTTCAATTAAAAGTATGAAATGTAAAAATTCTGAGTTTGATGATAATCCAGAGATTGCTGCTTATATTCAGGTAAAAGATTTAACCAATAAAAATAAAGATGACGTATTTGTTTTTAATGGATGGATGTTTTCATCTAGTCCATCAATAGCACCTTTTGATCATCCAGTTTATGATATTTGGCTTATAAAATGTTATTAAATAAGTTTTTCTTTATCTAACCAACTTACGTTAAAGTCAGAATCTATAAATTTTTTATGATTTAATAGTATTTTATGTAATGGTATTGTGGTTGTAATCCCTTCTATTACAAACTCATCTAATGATCTGTTCATTCTTTGAATAGCTTCTGTTCTATTTCTTCCCTGAGTAATAACTTTACAAATCATACTGTCATAATAGGGCGTAACTTTATAACCTTGAAATATAGCGCCATCAACCCTGGTTCTAAAACCTGATGGTTGATGACACATTCCAATTGTGCCAGGTGAAGGTTGAAAATTTTTACTCGCATCTTCCGCATTAATTCTACACTCAATTGCATGCCCCCTTGGTATTATGTCACTTTGTTTTAATGCTGTTTCTTCAGAAAAAGCTATCCATATTTGTTCTTTAATAATATCTATACCTGTTACCATTTCAGTAACGGGATGCTCTACTTGAACTCTAGTATTCATTTCTAGAAAATAAAACTTTCCATCTTCATAGATAAATTCGACAGTTCCAGCACCTTGATATCCAATTTTACCGACCATTTTTACTGTTTTCTCAAATAGTTCTTTTCTAATTTCATCATTTAAAACTGGACTTGGCGTTTCCTCTATTAGTTTTTGATGTCTTCTTTGAACCGAACAATCTCTTTCATGAAGGTGAACAACTCTATTTTTTCCTGCTAATATTTGAACCTCAATGTGTCTAGGGTTTTGAAAAAATTTTTCAATATACACCTCGTCATTTCCAAAATATTTTTTTGCTTCAGATTTTGCTGTTGAAAACAAAGTATTAAATTCATCCTCTTTATAGACAATCTTCATACCTTTTCCACCACCACCACCTGAAGCTTTAATTAAAACAGGAAATCCAATTTTTTCACATAATTTTTTTGCCTGAGCTACATCTGTTACACCGCCCTCAGACCCCTCTATTACTGGCAAGCCATTTTCTTTAGCAATTTTTTTTGCTTGTATCTTATCACCCATCATTTCAATCAACTTGGAGGAAGCACCAATAAATTTTATTTTATTTTCTTCTAGAACCCGGGCAAAGTTTGCATTTTCAGATAAAAATCCATAACCAGGGTGGACAGCCTCAGCATTTGTTACTTCAATTGCCGACATAAGTGCAGGTATATTTAGATAACTATTTGCAGGTTGATGTGAGCCAATGCAAACACTTTCATCAGCCATTCTTACATGCATGCTATCTCTATCAACATCGGAATGAACTGCTACAGTAGATATGCCCCATTCTTTACATGCCCTGATAACTCTAACTGCAATTTCCCCACGGTTTGCAATTAAAATCTTCTTAAACATTAATCTAGGATTATTAAAGTTTGTCCAAATTCCACTGGATCACCATCATTAACACAAATTTCTTTTACAACTCCATCTTCAGTAGAAGGTATGTGATTCATCGTCTTCATTGCCTCAACAATCATAATGGTATCTCCCTTTTTAATTCTTTTTCCTATTTCAACAAATTTTTTTGCACCCGGTTCTGGTGCTTGATATGCAGTACCTATTATAGGAGATTTTACTTCAGTTCCAGATTTGATATCCTGCACTTCATTTAAATTTTTAACTATAGGATTTGTTTTATTGGTCGATTGATTGGTTAATGAGATATTATTTTTGGAAACTTTTATTTTTGTATCTTTATCAGTGTACTCTAGCTCCGTTAGATTAAACTCATCTAAATAATCACTTAACTCTTTAATAATTTTTTTATCAATTTTCATTTTTTAAAAGCTTTTGCATTGAAATTATGGCTAAAATATATCCATCAGCACCTAAGCCAAAAATACCGCCTGTAACTATATCACTTATTAAAGATTTATGTCTAAATTCCTCTCTTTTATATATATTTGATATATGTAATTCAATAATAGGCTTCTTAAAAATACTTAAAGCATCTCTTATTGCAACAGAGGTGTGTGTAAAAGCGGCTGCATTTATTATCATTCCATCAAATTTTTTTATAGATTCTTGTATTAAATTGACTAATTCGCCCTCAACATTCGATTGAGTAAATTCAAGAACTAAACCCAATTTTTTCGATTCATTTATACAATTTTCTTTTAATTTATTAAAAGTAATAGATCCATATTGTGATTGTTCTCTTTCACCTAATAGATTAAGATTTGGTCCATTAATAATAATAATTTTATTATTCATACATCTCTTATATACGATGAAAAAAATAAAAAAAATAAAAATTAAATTAAACGGTAAAGAAAAAATAATTACTGAAAATTCTAAAATTCAAACACTTCTAAGAGACTTAAAAATACCTATTAAAAAAGTAGCAATTGAATTAAATCTAGAAATATTAGATAAAAAGATGCTAAATAAAATAATACTTAAAAAAAATGATAAAATTGAAATAGTTCATTTCATTGGAGGTGGTTAAAATTGATAAAAGATAAATTGGTCATAGCAAATAAAAAATTTAACTCTAGATTAATTGTCGGTACAGGCAAATACAAGAGCATGAATGAGTGTGCAAAGGCTATAAAATTATCAGGAGCGAGCATAGTAACCGTTGCTGTAAGAAGAGTTAATATTCAAGATAAAAAAAAACCATTATTGATGGATTATATCGATCCAAAAAAAATTACCTATTTACCAAATACGGCTGGTTGTTTTAATTCTATAGAAGCACTAAGAACGTTGAGACTTGCTAGAGAAATAGGGGGATGGAAATTGGTAAAGTTAGAAGTTTTAGGTGATAAAAAAAACTTATTTCCAGAAATGATTGAAACTTTAAAATCTACAGAAGTACTAGCAAAAGAAGGTTTTGAGGTAATGGTTTATTGCAATGATGACCCGCTTATGGCTAAAAGGTTAGAAAATTCAGGAGCTTGTGCAATCATGCCGCTTGCTGCACCTATTGGCTCTGGTCTTGGTATACAAAACAAGCTGAATATTAAAATAATAAGAAGCCAAACTAAGTTACCTTTAATAATTGATGCAGGTTTAGGTCAAGCCTCTGATGCCACTATCGCAATGGAGCTAGGTTGTGATGGTGTTTTAGTAAATACAGCTATTGCTAAAGCAAAAAAACCATTTAGCATGGCATCAGCATTTAAAAATGCTGTGATTGCAGGTAGACAATCTTATCTTTCTGGGCGAATAGAAAAATACTTAATGGGAAGTCCATCCTCTCCTAAAAAAGGTATTATTTAGCTTTTTTGTAAAAATTTTTTTTTCTAAATGGTTTTTTTTTAAATTTCTTTTTATCTTTAATATCAATTACATTATCTTCTTTTTTTTGCTCAGCTAGATTTTTCAATTTTTTAAAATTCTCGATTAATTCAATTGTTTTTTTTGTTTTATTTTTTACATCAATTATATATTCAGGAATAATTAATTTGTTATCAGTTATAATGTCTATTTTCATCTTATTTTTTTTTTCAAAATAAGTTAGATCTTCAATAAAATTTTCTTTTAAAAAATCAGAAATCTTTTCACAAACTTTTAATTCTACAAATTTAGCTTTATTCAAAACAGCTTTCAATTCCACAAGTTTAAGGATTTTTTGTGCAAATGATTCATCAGTCAAGTTGACACTCCATTTCACAGCACTTTCTCTTAATCTTTGTCTAGACATTTCTAATAAACCAAAATTGCTAATTCTACCAATTTGGATTCGAGCACGATCTGAACGACACTTTTCTTTTAATCTTCTTTCAACTAACCTCCTATTTCCATAGCTCAACATATCGATGAAATCTATAATAATTAATCCTGATAAATCTCTAATCTTAATTTGTCTTGATATCTCATCAGTAGCTTCTAGATTTGTATCAAGCGCAGTACTTTCAACATTTTTTTGTTTAATTGAACTACCAGAATTTATGTCAATCGATACCAAAGCTTCATTTGGATTGATTACCAAATAACCCCCGGAGGTTAATTTAATCTCAGAGTCAAATATTTGATTTAATTTTTGTTCTATTTTTTCTTCAATAAACAAAGGTGTTTTACCTCTATATTTTTTAATTTTTTTAACATGTGATGGCATCATCATTTTCATGAAGTTTTGAGCTTTCTTATAGCCTTCATTTCCTTCAATAATTATATTTTTGGTATCTTCATCATATAAATCTCTCAGGGTTCTATTAATTATTTCACTTTCTTGATGTATTAATGAAGGAGCTATAGAATTTAATGCATTATCTTTAATTTGATTCCACGTATTTATAAGTGTTGTTAAATCATGATTGATTTCATTTTTTGTTTTATTGCTTCCTGCTGTTCTTACAATTAATCCCATTTCTCTAGGTATTTCTATTTCGTTTAAAATAGTTCTAATTTTTTTTCTATCAGCGGGATTAAAAATTTTTCTAGAGATTCCACCTCCTTTTGGTGTATTAGGCATTAAAACTGTATACTTTCCTGCTATTGATATAAAAGTACTTAGGGCTGCACCTTTTTGCCCACGCTCATCTTTTATAACCTGAATTAGAATTACTTGATTTGGCTTTATAACTTCTTGTATTTTATATCTTTTAAATTTGAATTTTTTGTCATTTTTTTTTGAACTTTCTAAATTTTCTTTATCTTGAGATTCTAACTCTTGTTTTTCGATTGGATCATCTATCTCTAGTTTTCCTTCTGCTAAATTTTCTTCTTCTTTAGCCTCAATCTCTTTGGAAAGCTCTTCTCTGGCCTGTTCTTCTTCCCGTTTGATATTTTCTAAGTCAGTTTTTGGAATTTGATAATAATCAGACTGAATATCGTTAAAAGATAAAAACCCATGTCTCTCCCTTCCAAAGTCTACAAAGGCTGCCTGAAGAGATGGCTCAATTCTACTTACTTTACCTAAATAAATATTATTCTTTATGAGGTTATTTTTTAAACCTTCGTACTCGTAATCTTCGATATTATTGTCTGATTTAAGTACAACTCTAGTTTCATTTGGATGCGAGGCATCAATGTATAAATTTTTGTCCATAATTTGATTTTTAAATGTTTCATTTAATTGCTGAATAATAAATTTTTTGTATAATTCTAATGCCTTATCTTTACCAAATTCCAGTATATAATGGAATTAAAATGAACAGAATAATCAAAAATATAACCCTAGTTATTATTAGCATTTCTCTAATAACTTTTATGACATTATTAGGGGTTTTGTGGTCATTTTCTAACAATATACCTGATTATAAATTCTTAAAAAACTATAAACCGCCAGTATCAAGTAAAGTTTATTCTGGTAATGGAGATCTGGTAGCTAATTTTTCTCAAGAAAAAAGAATTTTCATACCTTATAGCTCTATTCCAAAAAATGTAATTGAGTCATTTCTTTCAGCAGAAGATAAAAATTTTTTTTCACATCCGGGTGTAGATGCTAGAGGGGTTTTAAGAGCAATTTTAAAAAATATTCAAAATGTTATGACGTCAAAAAGGCTCGAAGGTGCATCAACTATTACACAGCAAGTTGCTAAAAATTTTTTATTAACAAATGAAGTCAGTATTAATAGAAAAATAAAAGAAGCTATTTTAGCATTTAGGATTGAAAGAGCCCTATCTAAAGAGCGTATTTTAGAACTGTATTTAAACCAAATTTATCTTGGAAGTGGTGCCTATGGTGTTGCTGCGGCAAGCTTAGAATATTTTGATAAATCAATTAAAGAATTGGATTATGAAGAATCAGCATTGTTAGCTGCATTACCAAAAGCACCTAGTAAATATAATCCATACAGGAATATAGAGCTTGCAAAATTTCGAAGAGATTTGGTCTTAAAGAATTTATTTGAGAATAGCTTTATTGACCAGGAAAAATTTCAACAACTTAAAAATCAAGATATAAAATTAAAAAAAACAAAAAAGATTTTTTTAGAAGACTCTCAATATTACATTGAAGATGTGAGAAAAAATATTATTGAAAAATTAACATATGAAAAAGTTTATAAGCAGGGATTTAATATAAATATTCCAGTTAATTTAGAATTACAAAAAATTGCGACAGATTCATTAAGAAAAGGGTTGGTCGAATATGATAAAAGAAAAGGTTGGCGTGGTGTTTTGACTAATAAAACTTATGGTTCAGAATGGTTTAAGGGTTTAGAGAAGTACAACTTAGAAAAATCTATAGGATGGAAAGTTTCAATAATTAAAAAAGTAAATCAATTTTCAGCAGAAATAGAAACGCAAGATAATTTAGAAGGAATAATTGAGTATAAAAATATTTCTTGGACAAAAAAAGAATTTAATGAATTGTTGAAACCTGGAGATGTAGTTTATTTAGAAAAAGCTGCAGATAATAGTTTTAATTTGAAACAGCTACCTAAAATTAATGGAGGAATGGTTGTGATGGATCCTTATACGGGTAGAGTTTTAGCTTTAAGTGGTGGATTTAGTTTTAAAAATAGTGAGTTTAATAGAGCCTCACAAGCTTTAAGGCAACCTGGCTCAGCATTTAAACCTTTTGTATACGCACTTGCTTTGGAGAATGAATATACACCATCATCACTTATATTAGATGCTCCATTAGTTTTGGATCAAGGATCTGATTTAAAATTATGGAAGCCAGAAAATTATGGTAAAAAATTTTATGGACCATCAACTCTAAGAGTGGGACTTGAAAAATCTAGAAATCTTATGACAGTAAGAATAGCTCAAAGTTTAGGAATTGATAAGATTGTCAAATTTTCTAAAGAACTTGGTATTTATGAAGACCCAGATGAATTATTATCAATATCTCTAGGCTCTACTGAAACAACTTTATTAAAATTAACATCTGCATATTCGGCCTTTATTAACGGTGGAAAATTGGTAGTACCTATATTAATTGATAGAGTGCAAGATAGTGAGGGTAATACTATAGTTAATAATGACACAAGGTCATGTGTTAATTGTAATCAAATTTCTTACACAAGTAATATATATCCACAAATAATTGATAATCATAAGCAAGTTTTCTCTCCTCAAACTGCTTATCAAGTCACATCTTTGTTAGAAGGTGTAATTAAAAGAGGAACTGGAAAAAAATTGAAAAAATTAAAATTAAACTTAGCAGGCAAAACAGGTACTACTAACAAAAATACTGATGCATGGTTTATAGGCTTTACTTCTAATTTGGTTATAGGAGTTTATGTTGGGATGGATAATCCGGCACCGTTGGGAAAATTTGAAACTGGTTCAAAAACAGCATTACCAATTTTTGAAAATTTTGTAAAAAAAGCTATTAAAAAATCAGATGCTAGACCTTTTAAAGTGTCAGAAGGCATAACAATGATGGTTATTGACTCTTTAACTGGACAAAAAGCTAAATTTTCATCCAAAGATATAATTATGGAAGCCTATAAAAGCAAAAATGTGGTTAATGGAAATGTATTATACTCAAATAATAATAGATTAGATTCAAATAATATATTAAGGTTTTATTAGTGGAAGATAAATATCAAAAATACAAAAAAGAGATCGAAAAGATAAATCATAAAGTTAAGGAGTATCTTTGAAAAGCACAATATTTACTCAAAACTAGACGATTATAACAAAAAAATGCTTGATGCAGATTTCTGGCAAGATAAAGCAAAATCAAAAAATATAGTTAAAGAAAAAAAATTATTTGGAGACTTGATTGACTCATTGAGTGGCTCAATTCAAAAATTAAAAGATTTAGATGAACTGTACGAATTAGCTATCGAAGATAATAATCAGGATATTCAAAATGAGATTTTCGAAAACATTAAAGACCTACGAAGCTTAGTAAGAAAAAATGAAATTAAGTGTTTTTTATCAAACGAGGCAGACTCTCTTGATTGTTATATAGAAATTCATGCGGGAGCAGGGGGTACGGAAAGTCAAGACTGGGCTGATATGCTTAGACGAATGTATTTGAAATGGTCAGATAATAAAAAATTTAGATCTAGTTTGATTAGTGAACATAAGGGAGATGAGGCTGGAATTAAATCATCTACTATAAAACTTGAGGGAGATTATATTTTTGGATGGCTAAAAAGAGAGTCTGGAATACATCGATTAGTAAGAATTTCTCCTTTTGATTCCGGAGCTAGAAGACATACTAGCTTTGCTAGTATTTGGGTATATCCAGTTGTGGATGAAAGTATAAATATTGAAATAATAGAAAAGGATTTAAGAATCGATACTTATCGTTCAAGTGGAGCTGGCGGCCAACATGTAAACACAACTGATAGTGCTGTTAGAGTTACTCACATACCGTCTAAAATAGTAGTACAGTGTCAAAATGAAAGATCGCAACACAAAAATAAAGAAACTTGTATGAACATGCTAAAAGCTAGACTTTATGATTTTGAAATTAAAAAGAAAGAAAAAGAAAATCAAAATACGGAAGCAATTAAATCAGAAATTGGTTGGGGGCATCAAATTAGATCATATGTTTTACAACCTTATAGATTGGTTAAAGATAATAGAACTAACTTTGAGAGCCCTAGTCCCGATAAAGTTTTAGATGGGGAAATAGATGGTTTTTTAGAACAATCTTTATATCAAATTAAATGAAAAAATTAATTTTTAAATTTTTTTTACTAACTTTTTTCACGATATTAATTTTGATTATTTATTTAAGTATTATAGGAATTGAAACAAATAGACTAAATAATCAAATAACCAAGAATATTAGCAAAATAAATAAAGATTTTAAAATAGAATTAAAAAAAGTAAAATTAGTACTTGATCCAATTAATTTTCAAATAAATGCAAAAACTATAGGACCTAAGCTTAAATATAAAAGAAAAATTATAGAAATTGAAAATATCAAAACAAAAATTTTACTTAAATCAATAATTAATAATAATTTTTCTTTATCAAATTTAGAAATTTCAACCAAATCATTAGAAGTTAAAAATCTCATTTCATTTTTAAGAGGAATTAATAAAAGCACAGAACTTCTTATATTAGAAAACTTTATTGAAAGAGGTTATTTAATTGCAGATATAAAAATAGAGTTTGATAAAAATGGAAATATTAAAGATAATTATAAAATAAAAGGTTTTGTTAAAGATGGAAAAATTAATTTTTTCCGCAAACATCAATTTCGTAAAATAGATTTTATTTTTGATGTTGAAAATAAAATTACAAGTCTAAAAGATGTAAGTTTTAACTACAATCAATTGGATCTTTTTTTTAAAAAATTAATTGTTAAAAATTTAGATAAGCATTTCTTGGTTAATGGTGAAATTAATAATAAAAATTTAATATTAAAAGAAAAGGCGATTAAAGATATGTTAAATATTAATTTCTTAAATATCAAAAAAATTAATCTTAATTCAGAAAACATATTTTCATTTAAGCTAGATAAAAAAATGAAATTAACTAATTTTAAATTAAAATCTAAAGCTGAAATTAATGAACTAATTTTATTAAACACCCTCGACTTAAAAAATTTTTTCCCAAAAATAAATGAGGAAATAAATTTTAGAAATCACAAGTTAGAAATAGAATATGGCAAAAAGGGTCTCCTAATAAATGGCATGGGAGATATTTTTTTACAAAATAAAAAGGATAAAATTAAATATTTCATTAAAAAAAAAGATAAAAATTTGAATTTTAATTCAACTTTAGAAATTAATGAAAATCCAACTTTAATTAAATTTATAAATTATGAAAAAAATAAAGGTTCTAAGTTAACAATATCTATTGATGGCAGTAAAGCTGAGGATGATAAAACTATAATTAAAACATTTTCTTTAAAAGAAAAAAAAAATATTATTGAACTAAAAAATATTATTTTAAGTGATGAAAATAAGATTCTTAAAATAGAAAAAGTTTCATTAAATTACTTAGATAAAGAAAACCAAAAAAACAAATTCAATATTTTTTATAAAAAAGATAAATACTTTTTAAAAGGTCAATTTCTTAATGCAAACAAACTATTGGATGATTTAATAAGCTCTAATAATAAAAAAGAATTAAATTTTTTTAAAGATAAAGTTCAAATGAATATTAATCTTGATACTGTTCGTTTGGATCAAGAGTTTCAAGTACAAAATTTTAAAGGAAACTTAACTTTTTTTAATAATGATACTTTAAACGCAAATTTAATTGGATTATTTCCAGATAACAAAAAAATTAAGTTTACCGTAAATACAAATGGAACTGAGAAAATCACAACTCTATTTTCAGATCGCGCAAAACCATTTGTAAAGCGATACAAGTTTATAAAAGGTTTTGAAGAAGGTATTCTAGATTTTTATTCAATTAAAAAAGATAATGTTTCAAACTCTGTATTGAAGATTGACAATTTTAAAGTTCAAGAAGTGCCTGTTTTAGCAAAATTATTAATTTTAGCATCTTTGCAGGGAATAGCTGACCTTCTTACTGGTGAAGGTATTAGGTTTACTGACTTAGAGATTAAATTTTCCAGAAAAAAAAATTTAACAACTATTGAAGAAATGTATGCAATTGGACCTGCAATTTCAATTTTATTAGATGGATACATTGAGGCTGAAAAATTAGTAAGCTTAAGAGGAACCTTGGTTCCTGCAACAACTATAAATAGAACAATTGCTTCCATTCCTTTGCTTGGAAACATTCTTGTAGGAAAAAAAGTAGGTGAAGGAATTTTTGGAGTTAGTTTTAAAGTTAAAGGTCCACCAAAAGATCTTAAAACAACTGTTAATCCAATTAAATCTTTAACTCCAAGATTTATAACTAGAACTTTAGAAAAACTTAAAAAAAATTAAATTAAATTAAATCTATTTTGATATGCCTTTTTTTCCCCACTGAAAGTTTGAGAAAATCTTTTTCAAATAATTTTTTTGTGATTATTAGCTTATCATCATTAATTAAATGATTATTAACTTTAATTCCATTGCCTTTGATCAATCTTCTGATTTCACTTTTGGAAGTCTCTAATTTAGATAAAATTATTAATTCAATAATACCAAAGTCTTTATCTAGTAGATTTTTATTTATTGAAATTGAAGGTAGCTCTGAACCCAATGAGTTTTCAGAAAATGTTTTTTTTGCAATTTCCTCACTTTTTTTTGCCTCATCTTCACCATGTAATAACGTGGTGGCTTTATTAGCAAGAATAATTTTTAACTTGTTGATATCTTGTTCTTTAATTTTTTCAATTTCTTCAGTATTTAAATCTGTAAAAATTTTAAGAAATCTTAGAACATCCTTATCATCTACATTTCTCCAAAATTGCCAATAATCATATGGTGATAAAAATTTTTTATCCAACCAAATAGCACCTGACTCTGTTTTTCCCATTTTAGCACCAGAAGCCAAAGTTATTAAAGGAGTTGTAAGACCATAAGTTTGTTTATTTGAATGTCTTTTTATTAGCTCAACTCCATTAACTATATTTCCCCACTGATCTGAGCCACCCATTTGCAGAACACAATTCTCTTTTTTATTTAGTTCTAAAAAGTCATAAGCTTGCAAAATCATATAATTAAATTCCATATAACTTAATGATTGTTCTCTTTCCAGTCTAGTTTTGACACTTTCAAAACTTAACATTTTATTTATTGTAAAGTGTTTACCAATATCTCTTAAAAAAGAAATGTAGTTTAAGTTTTTAAGCCAGGAATAATTATTTACAAATACTGGTTTAGTCTTAGGATCTTTATTGTTCAAAATTTTTTTTAATATCTTTTCTATATTTTTGATATTTTTTTCTATTTCTTCTTCACTTAATATAGTTCTTGTTTTATCTTTACCAGAGGGATCGCCGATTCTAGTGGTACCACCCCCCAATAATACTATGGGCCTATGACCATACTTTTGTAAAAGTCTTAAACACATTATTTGAAGCAAACTACCGACATGAAGACTTTCTGCGGTACAATCAAATCCTATATACCCATTAATTTTTTCTTTATCTAATAATACAGATAACTTATCTTCATTTGTGCATTGATAGAAGAATCCTCTATCTTTAAATTCTTTTAAAAATTTATTCATAAGCTTATAGTTCTACAATATACAAATTTTATTAAAAAAAAATAAGAATGGGAAAAATTTATACATCTCTAGGATTAATGAGCGGAACTTCAATGGATGGGATAGACGCCTCAATTATTCAAACTGATGGAAAGTCTAAATATAAGGTAATTTTGGACAAATATTTTGAATATCCAGAAGATATTTATAATCATCTTACAGTACTTAGGGACAATATAAAAAGCTCAAAAGATTTAATAAAATATCAAAAAAAAATAAAGTCTATTGAAAAAGATATAACAATTTTTCACGCAGAATCAGCAAAGAAAATTCTAAAAAAAACTAGACTAAATATAGATTTCATAGGATTTCATGGACAAACTATCTTTCATAATGCTCAAAAAAAAATTACTAAACAGATAGGAGATGGAAAACTTCTTTCAAAACTTACGAAAAAAAAAGTTATTTATGACTTTAGACAAAATGATTTAAAAAATGGTGGAGATGGCGCTCCCCTAACTCCAGTATTTCATGAGATGTTGCAAAAAAAATTTAATATTAAGCCAGTCAGTTTTTTTAATATAGGAGGAATATTAAATAGAACAACTATTTGGAATGATGGGTTGTTAACCGCTAAAGATTTGGGTCCAGGGATGTGTTTGATAGATAAGTGGGTAAGAATTAATTCAAAAAAAAGATATGATAAAAGTGGAAATATAGCTAAGTCAGGCAAAGTGAATAAAATAATTTTGGATAAATATTGGCGTATTTTTCAATCTTCTAAATCATATAAAAAATCTTATGATACTAGTGATTTTGATATTTTATTAACAAAGAACTTGTCTTTAAAAGATGGAGCCGCTTCGTTAACCCTTTTTACAGCAAATTTTTTTATTTCTCATTTTAAAACTAATGAACAATTCAAAGATTTGTTAAAAGAAAAAATAATTTTATGTGGAGGTGGAAGAAAAAATAAATTTTTAGTCAGTATAATTAAATCTTATAATAAAAATATAAAACTCATAGATGATTATGGAATTGATGGTGATTTTGTTGAGTCTCAGGCTTTTGGTTATTTGGCAATAAGGTCTTATCTTAGATTACCAATTTCATTTCCGGAAACCACTGGATGTAAAAAACCAACTACTGGCGGAGTATTAGTTAAAAATTTTTAATAAAGGGCTGTTTCTTTTTTTATATATTTGTCTAAACTTTTAATTAATGTATTTTCATTTTTAGAAAAAAAATGATTTGCATCTGATATAGATTCAAATTCTACCTTTATGCCTTTTTGAGAGCTTAATCTTTTATCAAGTTCTGTTATATATTCGACAGGAACTAGCTCATCTTTTTTACCATAAACCATTAATCCAGATGTTGGACACGGAGATAAAAAAGAAAAATCATATACATTTGGCTGAGGTGAAATTGCAATAAATCTATTAATTTCTGGTCTTCTCATTAGTAGCTGCATTGCAATCAGTGATCCGAAAGAAAATCCAGAAACCCAGCATTGAGAATTATCAAAATTTTCTCTTTCCAACCAATCTAAAGCAGCCGCTGCATCAGCGAGCTCACCCTGACCGTTATCAAACTCACCATCGCTTTTACCAACTCCTCTAAAATTTACCCTGCATACTGAAAAATCATTTTCTAAAAATGTGTGAAAAGTTTCTACAACTACTTTATTATTCATTGTTCCGCCATATTGAGGGTGAGGTTGTAGAACGAGAGCTATTGGAGAGGTGTTTTTTTTACTTTTATAATACTTGGCTTCCAACCTACCAGCAGGCCCTGGAATAAATATCTCTAAAATTTTATTATCCATAATTGTTATTGATTATTATTATCAAAAAAAAATACATTTATCACACCTACGTGACAAATTGTTAGTCTTTTTTTTATTCTTCATACTTGACTATTTTAGTCAAGTTTATATATACCCTAGTACTGAAATATGAAACTAACATCTAAAGGCAGATATGCGGTAATGGCCTTGGTAGATCTAGCTAGATTTAACAATGTTAAGCCAGTATCATTAAGAGATATATCCTTAAGACAGGGTATTTCTCTCGATTATCTAGAGCAAATTTTTTCAAAATTAAGAAAAGACGAGATTGTACAAAGCATAAGAGGAACGCAGGG
>Ga0209632_10001478_pt1 | contig 23711 bp, 10 predicted proteins | sample COG_10_FD_184754 | JGI IMG/M metagenome (GOLD analysis project Ga0209632, IMG submission 184754) | Pelagic Microbial community sample from North Sea - COGITO 998_met_10 (SPAdes) (version 2) | ecosystem: Environmental > Aquatic > Marine > Neritic zone/Coastal water | place: Helgoland, sampling... | reverse complement strand
GTTTAAATCCTTTAAGTTGCTTATGTGGCATCCATGTGGTCGATTCGATATCTTTAACATATAACTGTACAACTTCTTCACCATCTAATTCACCACTGTTTTCTACATTAACTGTAACAAATACATCATCTGATTTGTTTAAAATTGTTTTATTAATTGTTAAATCAGAGTACTTAAACTTTGTATAACTTATCCCATGACCAAACGGATACATGGCATTTCCATTGTAGTACCTATAAGTAAACCCATTACCCGCACGCATATTGTAATCTTCAAAATTAGGCAATTCATTGGTTGAAGAATAAAAAGTCACAGGTAGCCTTCCAGCAGGATTATAATTCCCAAACAAAACATCTGCTATTGCATCACCCCCTCGTTGACCAGGATACCAAGCAGCTAGAATACCATCAAGTTCTTGTTCCAAACCATTAAAGGAAATGGCACTTCCTGCAAGTAAAATAAATACAACTGGTGTGCTAGTTTTTTTCATAGCTTTTAAAGCATTTAGTTGAACTTCGGGAAGTTCAATTTTTGTACGGTCCCCTCCAAAGAATCCTTCAACTCCGTTTTTGGATCTCATTTCATTGCTTTCCTCTCCCTCCCAAGTTGCGTCTAATCCACCCACAAATATAGCAACATCAGCAGATTCAATATCTTTTAAAATCTTTTCAGAAAGCACTAAAGAATCTTTGTTTTGGTTTGTGACTAAAGAAACTCCTTTATGATAAACCAACTCAATTTCTGGTCCAAATTTAGCTTTCATTCCATTGATAACAGTTACTGGATTAGAGGGTGTTCCATAGTAATTACCTCTTAAAGCATTAATATTATCCGCATTAGGTCCAATCACAGCAATCTTTTTAATAAGGTTTTTATTTAACGGAAGGATACCATCATTTTTTAACAAAGTCATAGATTTCTGAGCCATCTTTAGAGCTAAGTCATCGTGTGCTTTTCTGTTGTTTAATTCAAACGGAATTTGAGCATATGGCACCAGTTCTATTGGGTCAAACATTCCTAGTTTCATTCTTGCTAACATTAATCGATATACAGAAAGATCTATTTCTTTAATTCCAATTAACCCTTGCGATACAGCTGTTTTTAAGGCTCTTTGGTACACACTACCGCAATTTAGATCACAACCTCTTCGGATCCCTAATGCTGCTGCTTGTTCTTGTGTATTAACAATTTTGTGAGACTCGAATATATCATTTATGGCGCCACAATCAGAGACAACATACCCTTCAAACCCCCATTGTTTTCGAAGGATATCATTTAGAAGCATCCAACTGGCGCTTGCAGACTCGCCGTCCACACGATTATAAGCACCCATTACAGAATAGACTTTCGCATCTACAACTAGATCTTTAAATGCCGGTAAATAAGTTTCCCATAAATCACGTTTTGAGGGGAGTACATTAAAGCTATGTCTGTTAGGTTCGGGGCCGTTATGTACTGCAAAGTGCTTGGCCGTGGAAACAAGTTTCAAATATTTAGGATCATTACCTTGTAATCCTTTTACAAATTGCATACCCATTTGTCCAGTTAGGTAAGGATCTTCTCCATAAGTTTCATGTCCTCTTCCCCAACGAGGGTCTCTAAAAATATTTACATTAGGTGACCAAAATGTAAGCCCTGTATATATTTCATAATTTTTATTTCTTTGTGCTTCGTGATGTTTTGCTCTGGCTTCATCACTTATTGCATTAGCTACCTCTCTCATCATATTTGTATCAAAAGAGGCTGCCATTCCAATAGCCTGAGGAAAAACAGTTGCAATTCCAGCTCTAGCAACTCCATGTAAGCATTCATTCCACCAATGGTACTCTTGTATATTTAAGCGTGGAATGGCGGGTGCTGCTGCTCCTAATTGAGATATTTTCTCATCTAAAGTCATTTGTGAGACTAAATCTGTTGCTCTTGTTTCAAAATCTAGAGATAGGTTAGAATACTTTTCAATAGCAGTTTCTTGAGCATGATTATAATTGCTAAATAATGATAGAGAAACAAATAAAATTACTAAGTTAAATTTCATTTTCAAATTTTAATTTAATTTACAATTTCAAAGTTAATTTTACGATTAAATACAAATTAAGTTATGCTTAATTTGTGTGATTATTTATTATTTTTGTGATTGCACGCCATTTTTGATGGTTATTTCTTCAGTATTATAAAAATTTAAAATGATAATACATAAAAATAGGACTAGGTTCTTATTTTTATAAATGTTTTATTGATTAGAAATATTTCATTAAATTAGTTTAATTTTTACAGTGATAAATATGATGAAATTTTGTGTTCAATTATTATATGTTAGTCTAATTTTAATCCCTTTTACAGGAAATTCACAAGGAATACGCTTTAACTCTAGTGATAGCTCTATCGTTGAAAGAACTTCCTACAACCTATTTGAACACAATCAACAAAAATTTACAGGAAATTTTAGTATTGAATTTGATTTATCTATCATTGATTCCAGAATATTTGGATATATTTTAAATATAAAAGATAAAAATAATCCAATTTCGTACTCATTAGTATATATCGATAAAACAGAAAACAGTGGCGAACTTAAACTGAATCTGGACGGGGTTAAAAAACTACTATCAGTTCCCTTAGATAAAGAACTTATTGGATCCAGAAAATGGATAAAAATAGCTTTAGATTTCAATTCTAAATCCAAAGTAATCACACTTAGTGTTAATGAAAAGTCATTCTGGTATTTAGAAAATGAATTTAACAACACGATTATTCCAGAAATTTTCTTTGGAAAACATGGTAGTGCAATAGATGTTCCTTCAATGGCTATTAAAGATCTTGTCCTTACAAACAAAAATAATAAAACTATTTTTAATTTCAACGAGAGTAATGGGAATGCTGTTTACGATTCTAAAGGAAATCTTTTTGGAACAGTCGATAACCCGAATTGGTTAATAACAGATTCTTATCATTGGAAATTAATAAGTACTAAATCATTTGACAAAGTCACTTCAGTAACTTTTGACGAAAACAACAATCGGTTTATTTATCAAAATTCGGATACATTAAATTTTTACAACCATACAAATAAAAAAAATACTTTTTATAGTTTCAAAAATACTTTAACAGTTCCTATGCGACTTGGAACTAGTTTCTTAGATCCAAATGAAAATAAATTATATGTTTATGAACTGTCTGATGTTTTAGATGGAAAATCGACAATTGCATCAATTGATTTAAAGACTCCAGAGTATTGGACTAAAAACAGTTCTCTTAAACTATCTCAACAAAGACATCATCACAACGGATTCTTTGATCCTAGATCAAATAAGTACCTAATATTTGGTGGCTATGGCAACCAAAAGTTCACGAATGCTTTTAGCTCTTACGATATTAAAAATGACAACTGGGAGCCCGTTACATTTGCCGGAGACATTATTTCTCCTAGATTTTTTGCTGGAATGACTCCAATTGGGAATCAAAACTTATTATTATTTGGAGGACAAGGAAATGAAACAGGAGAACAAAGCATAGGTAAAACCTATTATTATGATTGTTATAAAATTAATCTAAAAACAAATAACATACAGAAACTTTGGGATGTTAAACAAACAAACACCAAAATGGTTTCTGCAAGGAATATGGTTCTTAGCAAAGACTCAACCTCGTTTTACACTATTGGCTATTCAGAATATAATCCTTCTACTTTTTTACAACTGTATAACTATTCCATTAAAGATGGTAGTCACAAAATATTTGGAGATTCAATTCCTATGATCTCAGAAAAGATTCGGACTAATGCAAATTTATACCTAAATAATTCAACGAATCAATTTTTTTGTGTTACTCAAGAATTTGAAGAAGATGGATCAAATAAAATAAATATCTATTCCTTAAATGACCAACCGGTCTCTAAAGATAATATATATACTATAGAAAAAAAATCGAGTTCAAAAATTGTTTTTATACTTTTAACACTCCTATTAATGTCAGGAGTGTTATACTACTTGAAATATTTAAATAAAATAAGAAATAAGAAAAAAGATGTATTCAAAGCTCAAGTTCAAAATATATTAAAACCTCAAAAAACAACTACATTAGAACTAAAATCCAACTCTACTTTTTTGTTTGGTAGTTTTAGAATAATTGATAGAAATAAAAAAGATATTTCATACCTATTTAGTCCGAAGATTAGACAGCTATTTTTACTATTGCTTTTTAGCAGCAAACAAAAAGATGTTTCGGGATTAACATCTGAAAGAATCCACTCTACCCTTTGGCCAGATAGTACCCCACAAAAGGCTAAAAATTTAAAAAATGTAATCATCAGTCAATTAAGAAACATACTGAAAGATATAGACGGTTTGGAGCTCATCTACTCTAAGGGTCGATTTTTTATGGAGATAGAAGATGAGTTTTATTGTGATTATTTTAGTTTTTCGACTCAATTAGAGTCTTTAAGAGATGATTTACTTGACTATAATTCCTTAAACGAACTGACTAATTTAATTAGTCCAGGAAAATTTTTATTATCCATCAATGATGAATGTTTTGATAAAATCAAGAAAAACTTTGAATATGAAGTTTTAAAAATTATTCCAAACCAACTGAAGCGGATGTATACAATTAAAGACTACTCGCCTATCATCCCTCTTACAGAAATTTTATTTAATATTGATTCGTTAAATGAAACTGCTTTTTACTATCGAATCCACACCCTTCATAACATGGATTTAACGCTAAAGGCAAAAAAACAGTTTAATGATTATATTATTAGATATAATAAAATAATGGGAGATAACTTTCCAAGATCCTACAAAGATGTTATTAAGCAAATACCCGATGAGTTAATTTAAGCACTAACAACAAACTTAAAAAAAACCTTGTTAAACATTAATTATTTAACTTTGATGTTTATCTGTTCTGACATAACATCTGAAGCATTCCCAACGTAAATCGTATAGCTTCCCTTTTCTAAATTCCAATTAGAAATAGATTCATCATAAAAAGATAAATCAGACACATTTACAGTAATTATTTCGCTCGTTTGGTTTCCGGCTCTTAAGTAAGTTTTCTTAAACCCCTTAAGCTCTTTTAAGGCTCTCAGTACTTTAGAATTTGATATTCCAATATATACCTGAACAACTTCAGCGCCATCCTTACTTCCTGTATTTTTCAACTTATAGGTGATGTTTATACTATCATTGGCTGTATAAATTTTCTTATCAGATTTAATGTCTGTAATTTTAAAGGATGTGTATGACAATCCATGTCCAAATGAAAATAACGGTTTAATATTTTTAGTGTCGTGCCATCTATAACCCACCAAAATACCGTCTTTGTAATATTGTGTTTTACCATCTCCAGGATAGGATAATTCACCAAAAAAATGAGCCGAATTATCGGTTAGTTTAACAGGAAAAGAAAATGGAAGTTTTCCAGATGGATTCGCATCACCACTAATAATATCTGCAATTGCATTTCCAGCTTCACTCCCTAAGTACCACGTTTGCAGTACAGTCTTAACGTCTGAAATCCAAGGCATGCTAACAGCGTTTCCACTTACTAATAAAACCCCAATGTTTGGATTTACTTTCTGCAACTCACTAATTAAATAATCTTGATTGTATGGAAGCTTTAGTTCTTCGCGATCTGCAGCTTCACAATCTTGACCTCTATTTTTATTTAGGCCGCCTATAAAAAGTACGACATCCGCTACAGAGGCTGTTTCTAAAGCATCTTTAATAAGTGATTTAGGATTTTGATTTGAATCTTCTGATGTATATCCTTTTGAGAAAATTACAGAGGCGTTCTTAAAACGTTTTTGTAAACCTTGAAGAGGAGATATTTCATAATTAGCTTTTAACTCTGAAGAACCACCCCCAGTAGTCATCGACTTAACAGCATTTTCACCAATCACAGCAATCGTTAATTTCTTAGCTGGATTTAAAGGGAAAAAATCATCTTTGTTTTTCAAAAGAACAATCCCTTCTATAGCGACTTGACGTGCCACCTGACTGTGTTCAATATTATTTATTTTACCTAACGGCCGACTTGAATCCAAAGTAGTACGCATCATCAAACGGAGAATTCTTCGCACTTTATCATTCAAAATACGCTCGTCAATCTCCCCACTTTTTACTAATTCCAAAAAGGATGTGCCAAGAAAATTAGCATCAAAAGCCAGTCTAGGCGCTGTTTTCGTATTTATTGGAGACCCCATTTCTATGTCAAGTCCATTGAGAGCTGCCTCTTTAGTACTGTGTGTACCACCCCAGTCAGAAATCACAACCCCATCAAAACTCCAATCTGTCTTGAGGATTTTATTTAAAAGAAGTTCGTGATGGCTACAATGCTGTCCCCTAAATTGATTGTAAGCCCCCATGATAGACCAAGCCTCTCCTTGTTTTACCGCAGCCTCAAAAGCTGGTAAATAGATCTCATACAATGCCCGATCACTAACTTGAACATTAATATGATTCCTCCATAACTCCTGATTGTTTAACGCAAAGTGTTTAACGCAAGCTGCAACGCCATTCATTTGTACCCCTTTGATGTAAGGCACCACCATTATAGAGGCTAAATAGGGATCTTCACCCATGTATTCAAAATTCCGTCCGTTCAGTGGCGTCCGATATATATTAACGCCCGGACCTAACAAAACATCTTTTTTTCTGTAGCGCGCTTCTTCTCCAATACTAGCACCATATTGATTTGACAGGGATGGATTAAAGGTTGCAGAAAGACAGGTTAACGCAGGGAAAGCAGTAATGTAATCATTTGTCCAACCGGAATAATCCCAATTAGACCAATTAATTTCTGCTCTAATTCCATGAGGTCCATCTGACATCCATAATTCAGGAATTCCTAATCGAGGGATTCCTGGTGAACTAAATTGAGACTGTGCATGACACATAGAAATTTTTTCTTTCAGAGTCAGTAAAGAAAGAATACTATCTATTTTAGAGGCTCTAATTTCTAGTCTAGCTTGGTCAGTAGGCAATGAATTAATAAGCTGTTGTTGGGAATGAATTCTTGTGCAAAAAAGGCTCAACAAAAGCACAGTAAAAACGAATAAAAAATATCTGTAAATCAACTTTGTGGGAATCATAGCACTATTTTAAACTTATTAAGATATAATCAATCCTGACTCATTGAGTATGGCTTTGAAGATTGCTCAGTCCCTAAGTTCCTATTCGGTTCGGAGCTCATTTCTGTATAAAAAACAGAACCATCCATAATATCTTTGTAAGTAATGTAATTTTTGGTGTACGGCGATTTATTTTTATGAATCGCATTAATATATATATTTTCGTTCGAATTATTTGGCGCTTTTATTTCAAATGTGTTTCCATTTTGAAGACGTAATTTTACATTTTTAAACAACGGACTCCCTATCGCATATTGACCTGTCCCTGGAGTTACTGGATAAAAACCTATTGCCGAAAAAACATACCAAGCAGAAGTTTGTCCATTATCTTCATCGCCACAAAGGCCGTCCGGAGCAGAAGAATATAGCTTATTCATGATTTCTCTGGCACGCATTTGCGTTTTCCATGGCTGCTCAAGCCAATTGTATAAATAAATAGCATGCTGAATCGGTTGATTCCCGTGTGCATATTGCCCCATATCCCCCACTAGCATTTCAGTAATTTCATGAATTTGCTGGCCGTAATATGAATCATTGAATGTTGGTGCAGCTGTAAAAACCGCATCCAAACGATTGCGCATTTTTTCAATACCACCAAAAGAGTCAGCCAATCCAATTGGATCATGGAATACACACCAAGTCCAATGCCAAGATGAACCTTCGGTGAAAGCATCTCCCCATTTATCTGGTGTAAATGTTTTGGCCCAACTTCCGTCTTTATTCTTCCCACGCATAAACCCAATCTCTGGGTCAAATAAATGAGTGTAGTTTAAACTTCTCCTCCTATATAAGTCAATCTCTTTTTGAGGCTTATTTAAAGCGACTCCTAGTTTGGCTATGCTCCAATCTGCAAAGGCATACTCTAAGGTTCGTGCAGCATTTTCATTGACCCCTAAATCGTAAGGAATGTAACCTAAATCGTTATAATATTCTGCCCCATAGCGACCTACAGAATTTACAGGGCCTACACTATTAGTGTTTTTTATAATTGCCTCGTAAAGCGTTTCAATGTCATAACCTCGAATCCCTCTTAAATAGGCATCGGCTATATTGATAGCAGAGTTAGAACCCACCATGCAGTCCCTGTGTCCAGGGCTTGCCCATTCTGGCAACCAACCACTTTCGTTGTAAGTATTAACTAAACCTTGCATGACCTGACTGGTGTACTCTGGATACATGATTGTGAAAAACGGAAAAACCGCTCTAAAAGTATCCCAGAACCCATTATCTGTAAACATATAGCCTGGAAGTACCTCACCATTATAGGGGCTATAATGAACGATTTCATTAGCGGCGTTAAGCTCATAAAACTTTCTTGGAAAAAGCAAGACTCTATAAAGAGCCGTGTAAAAGGTTCTATATTGTTCTACAGTACCCCCCTCAATTTCTATTCTACCCAATTCTGTATTCCACAGAGCGGCTGCTTTGGTCTTTGTTTGATCAAAAGTATCTGTGCCAATTTCTCTTTTTAAATTCAATTCTGCTTGTTCTAAACTGATAAAAGAGGATGCTACTTTTGCCGTTATTTTTTCGTTGTTTTCTGTTTTAAAACTTAAGGCCGCTCCGACATGAAAGCCTTCTGCACTTAATGCCTTGCTTAAACTACTGGTATCTGCTTTAGATTTTTTATTAGTTTTCCATGTTTGTGAGGCTTCAAAATCTTTATCAAAATAAATCACAAAATAATTGTGAAAGTTTTCGGGAACCCCACCAGCATTATTGCGACAATACCCTACTATTTTTCGTTCTTTAGGAAACACTTTCACCATTGAACCCTTAAAGAAACCATCTACTAATACATGGGCGTTGTCTGTTTTAGGAAATGTAAATTGAAACTGTGCACCACGTTCAGTTGGAACTATTTCGGTTGTAACATCATAGTCGGCTAAATAAACTTTGTAGTAGTGGGGCTTGCTAATTTCTGCTTTGTGAGAAAACCACGAAGCACGTTCATCTTCATTTATTTGGAGCTTTCCTGTTTCAGGAAACAATGAAAAGGCGGCATAATCATTAATCCATGGACTGGGTTGATGTGTTTGCTTAAAGCCTCTAATTTTATTAGCGTCGTAAGTGTACCCCCATCCATTGCCCATTTTACCCGTTTGGGGGGTCCAAAAGTTCATGCCCCAAGGCGTTGCAATTGCAGGATAGGTGTTTCCATTAGACAATTCAAAAGCGGAGTCAGAGCCCACTAAAGGATTTACGAAATCTACTAGGCTAACGGACTGGTTTTGAGCATAAGCATCTGTGAATATAAACACACACAAAAAGAATATAATTTTTACTATTTTCATTTACTTTATTTATTAATTTGTAAACGCGTAAGATTAACTATTCAACTTAGTTAAAGCTAGGGGGCTCTGTATTTTCTCCCCACGTTTTATTTGGCATCTTAGAAGATTCGAAATCTATGGTGCCACCCTTTTTAATTAAATCCCAATCGACCCAAGTAGACTTGTATTTCTTTCCATTAATTTTTAAGGAATTAATATAAGTAGCTTCAGTAGAACCTCCATTAATAGTTAATAGTCCTTGAGGTAAATTTACTATTGCTTTTTCAAATTGAGGCGTATTGACAGAAAACCCTGCCACACCGGGAATCATTGGGTACATCCCTATAGAAGCAAATACATACCATGCCCCCATGGTTCCTAAGTCGTCATTGCCAGGGAGTCCTGTTGGTTCGCTCGTATACATTTCATTAAAAACTCGGTGAACAACTTCAGATGTCTTGTAAGAAGCATCTGTCCAATTATAAATCCATGGCGCTTGGAAGTCGGGCTCATTTCCAGCAGCAAACCAAGCATCATCGTATGAAGCGTCTAAACGCTCAAAAAAAGTATCCAGGCGTTTAACAGCCAACTTAGAGCCACCAAGAGTGTCAATTAATTTTTTTAGATTATAGGGAACCATCCAAAAATAATTCTTGTATGTTGCTTCTCTCCAATCATGCTCAATATCTTTCCACTTACCATTAGGGTATTTAGAATTCAACCATTTATTTTTTGGGTTATAAATATTTTTCCAGTTTTGAGATCTCTCTATAAAATAAGAAGCATCCTCTTTGAGATTTAAAGCTTGAAGTGCAAATTGGCCTATAGCAAAGTCTGACGAAGTGTATTCCAACATCATTGATGCAAACGTATGACCATCTCTTATATATTCTGTCAAATAAGGTCGTATTTCATGATCTTGAGAACGCAAAAGAGGAATAGTCGCCCCACGCTTCATGTGGCTATAGGCTTTATTTAGTTCAAACTTTGTGGCTCCAAAAGCATATGAATTTGAAATAAGAATTGGTGTTGGGTCCCCTTGCATGATTCCTGTTTCAATATTTGCTAGAATCCAACGCCCATACCCCCCGCTTTGTTCTGCAAAATCAACTAAAGACTGCATCATATCACTGCTCTGATCTGGGTATAAAATAGCAACTAATTGAGCTTGCGTACGGTAGGTATCCCAAACACTAAAGGAACTGTATTGTGCATCTAGTTTGGTTTTATAAACTTTAAAATCAGCGCCCATATAGTCTCCATTTACATCGCTCACAATGTTAGGATGTATTAAAGAGTGATATAAATGGGTGTAAAATTGAATTTTTCGATCTGTATTTGGAGATTCGATTATAATTTTTGACAAACTAGAATCCCATGCGGCCTCTGCGTTTTTTTGGTAAGCACTAAAACCACCAACAATACTGCTAGCCTTTAAGTTTTCTTTGGCGTTTTCTATTGAAACATACGAGATTGCTATCCGATAATTGACCTCACTGTTTGTGGTCGTATCAAATGAAAAGTAAGCTCCTGATTTTTTTCCAGATGCGTCTTTCTCTCCTTCTGACAATGCGTTTTTTTCCCATGTACCACTAGAGGTTGCTGCTCTGTCAAATTCGGCAACAAAATACAGTTTATAGTTTGTTGAAGAACCACAAAAATCTCCGCCTTCGGCAAATCCTTCACAACTTGAATCCGAAGTAATTGTAACCATTGCATTGTTTACATCTGTAGAACTCACCCCAGACCCAATAATAATTGTACCTGCTTTTGTTGTTTCGTCAAACTTAAAATTTGCAACTCCTGAACGTTTGTTAACTGTCAGGCTAGCAATTGTACGGTCTGGCATTTGAAGAGATAAAAAACCTGCATGCGCTTCATTTATCAATTCATATTTTTTAAAACTACCCATGTTGCCAGGGGAGTTTTTTAATAGACCCGCAATTGGTAGTACAGGAAAATTTCCCATATGAGGACAACCGGCTCCACTTAACTGATTGACTACAAAACCTTTTTGAGGTGAAAAAAAGCTGGGAGTAAACTGAACCATTCCAAAGGGGTAAGTCGCTCCAACAAAATTATAACCACAGCCCAGTCCACTGCCTTGAGAACCAATTTGTGGATCAACAACTTTAGATAATTGTTGAGAACTAACAGAAAAATTAACTGAAATTAGCAACAAAAAAGTATGAAAATAAAGTTTATAATTTATGATCATGAATATAAATTGAGTTTTTTAATATTTACTTTGTGGTTATATAAATATAATACCAACTAATTAAATAAGGAATTAATATTCGATTAATGAGAGATTAAATTATGTTTAATTTGATTAATTTATCTGCAAATAGGATTAAAATTATTTAATTAAAAAAGGTGTGAATGAATAAAATTTATAAGAACTTTGCTTAGTATTTTTGAATGATATAATGTTAGTACTAATAAACCATAGATTTAGGTCTGTACTTTTCTTCTGACCCAAACTCTAAATTTGGTGTCGACCCCATTACAAACTTGAGCACTCCCCCTTTGACTAAATCTTTATGCGTTATATAAGAGTATTTGTGTTCAGCCCCATTGAGCGTTACTCCTTGAATATAAATATTAGAATCAGAGTTATTCTCTGCTATAATTTTCATGCTTTTACCATTTCCTAAATTGAGGTCAACTTGGTCAAATAAGGGACTTCCAAAAACATAAGCACCATTTGAAGGGTTTACAGGATAGAAGCCCATAGAAGAAAATATATACCAAGAAGACATTTGTCCGCAGTCTTCATTTCCACTCAAACCATCGGGTTTGTCTGAATACAAATTAGTGGTTATATACCTTACATTTTCAGGTATTTTATATTGTTCCCCTGCATATGCATACATGTAAGTGGTGTGGTGGCTAGGCTCGTTCCCGTGTGCATATTGCCCAATAAGTCCGGTAATATCCATTGACGATCCTTCTTCTAAATCGGAAGAAATACTAAATAATTGATCTAGCTTAGTGGTGAACCCCTTATCGCCTCCTAGTAATTCAATAAGACCTTCGGGATCTTGTGGCGTTAGCCACAAATATTGCCAAGCATTTCCTTCACAATAATCATTGACTCTGTGTTGAGCAGACTTCGGGTCAAAAGGCGTTCGCCAGCTACCATCAGCCATTTTCCCTCTCATAAATTTAGTTTCAGGATCAAAATAATTTTTATAGGACTTAGAGCGATTTAAAAAATACTCATAATCTTTCGGCTTATTTAATTTTGCTGCAAGCTGCGCAATGCCCCAATCTGCAATGGCATATTCCATGGTGCTTGCGATTGATTCTGCCATGTAGTCTGAAGGAATATATCCATATTTCATCAAGTCTTTTACACCTGGCTCATGGTCTCCAGTTGCACTTTCTTTCACTGCTGCATATACTTTTTCTAAGTCGATACCTTCAAATCCTTTTAGGCAGGCATCAACAACAACAGGGATGGCACTGTAGCCCGGCATCGTATTTGTTTCGTTCCCTCTCAGGTGCCATACAGGTAATTTACCTTGCTGCTCAAATATTTTAACCATGGAGTTGACCATGTCACTCACTCTTTCAGGATGCGTTATCGTATATAGTGGGTGTGCAGCCCTATAGGTATCCCAAAGAGAAAATAAAGTATAGTTGGTAAACGTGGTGTCTTTATATACCTTTTTATCAGTCCCTCGGTATTCGCCATTAAGATCTTGGTATACGTTAGGAGCAATCATACTGTGGTACATTGCGGTATAAAACACTCTCTTTTTTGCTATGTCTTTTGTTTTAATATGAATTTTTGAAAGTTCTTTATTCCATTTGTCTTCTGCATCCTTTAACACTCTATTGAAATTCCATTCTGGAATTTCAGTCATTAAATTATCTAAACCATTGCTTGAGCTTACAGGAGAAACACCCATTTTTAAATAAATCACTTCATTCTTTTTAGTAGAAAACTCTAAAAAGCCTTTTAAAAATTCTCCCTTTTTTTCATTGGCTTTAATCTTTCTACCATTATTATAAATCATAAAATCTTTGACAGGCTTAGAAACCACTAATGAGAAAAATTCTCTCTGATCAGACGCCCAACCTGATGAAAATCGATACCCTTCAAATAAAGTGTCATTAATTTGCCTTAAATAGGTATCGGTTGGTCGGTCAGCACTTCCCTCTCCTAAATCTATAATAATCCTTGATTCTGAAGATTCGGGAAAAGTATATTTATGCAATCCAGAACGCTCGGTGGCTGTCAATTCAACTTTAATATCATACCGATCTAACATGACTTGATAGTATCCAGGGCTTGCACTTTCTTTATCTTTGGAATACAATGAAGCATATCCCTTTAGATGTCTGTCTTGAGTACCTGCATTAATTTTTAATTCACCAGTTGCCGGCATGACTGTAAGTTCTCCTAAATCTGACATTCCGGTGCCACTTACATTTAAATGGCAAAACCCTTTAACAATACTGTCTGAGTGGTGGTAAGATGATGACCAGTCCCATCCTTTATTAAAGTTTGTTGGCCCCACTTGTACGCCTCCAAATGGCACATTAGCGCCTACAAAAACATGCCCATGACCTCCAGACCCTATAAAGGGGTCCACATATTTTATATAGTTATTGGGCTTCATGCTTTTAAAACCTAAACTTATTAGGATGACAGCTATGACAACGAATGTGTTTTTAAAATTAAGATATTTCATGTGATGTGTTATAAGTTTGTATTATGATTTTATTTTTTAGTCAAATTTTACAGCTTTTTAGAATAAAAGTTTTTATTCTGTAATCGCCCCATATCCAGAAAACTCCATTTCAATTAGTTGAAACGCTTGATTTCCAACAGTTGAGGTATATCGCAATCGGATGTACTTTGAAGTAGGTCCATTAGGGATCTCAAACTCAGTAACTTGGGTATTACCTCCGTTAACACTTTGGTTGACCAATAGTTGCCAACCAGCATTTTCAAAACTCTCAGTTGTAACAGGGTCAGAAAGCACTGCATTCCCAATAGACTGAAATACCGGTAATGTTTCTCCACCTTCTAAGGTGGGTCTTCCCCAGATCTCTAGTTGAGTGGGGTTATTTCCAGAAAAGTTATTGGGATCCCTAAAGTGTAATTTACATTTTGATAATTGGGTCGTAACGCCTAGATCTAAAGTGAAATGTCCTGGGACGGCATTTTCTCCTGAGTGGTACCCATAGGCATCATTTCCAGACCAAAAACCGTTGTTGTCCCATAAATAACTAGAGGGATTGCCGCCATAAGATGTCCCTGGGTTATCGCTCGGCATTAATGCCATGGAAAACAAAGATTTATCATGAACTAAAGGCTCGCTATCTTGTCCATACAAAGTCATTTCTGTTAGCTGCGAATTGGTATTTCCAACCGTGGATAAGACACGGTATCTAACATATCGTACTTGATTTGCGGGACTGACTAGAAAACTATTACTAGCCATCGTTTCACCATCCATAACGCCTTCGTACAAGAGCAACCATCCTGCATTATAAAAAGCAGCATCCGTATTAGAACTTGTTTCTGCAAATTCAAGACCATTACGCCCCCATATTTGAACTTCGGTTGCATTGTTTTGAGCTGATGAACTTGGAGTAGGCATCTCTAGCTTCACCTTTCTTAGTGTGGTCATAACGCCTAAATCTACAGTGAAGTGGTGTGGCATGTCTCCTGGATTTGATAAATAGGAAAATGTATCATCGCCGGTCCAAGCCCCATCTCCATCAAACAAATATAATTCTGGGTTTGCATTATTGTAAGTGCCTAAGTTGTCACTAGGCATTTGTACGAGTTGAAAAAAACTTTTATCAAGCTCGCTATACGGAACATCTGGCAGGGTATAGTCGGTACTGGGTAATGGAATAGTATCAATTCCATTAAGTCCCGATTGAATATAAGATTTTGTAGAGATGCTTCCTAATGGTTTAAAGTCTATTAGTTTAAGTCTGTTGTCTTCAAAAAATGCAGTATCTCTTACGATTTCATTCGCTTCGTTCTCGTAATCTATAGTGGTAAAAAGTACGTATTCAGATTCGGCATTTCCACTAAAGTTTACATAATTACCATCGGGATCAAAACCATATCCAATAATTTCTCTTGGGTCCTGATCCGAAACAAATTCATCTCCAATGGCAAAGCCAGCCACAAACTGTGGAACTGATAAATTACCGTCTGGGTCTTGGGTGATGACACTAAACTCGTAGCTTTCTTCCTGTAAATCAGATAGTATGGCGGCATAAATCTCTTCATCGTTATTAATATCAAACGTTTGTGTGATACCATTAAATTCTATAATCACTTGGTTTGAATTTCCAAGGAATTGTGTATACCCCTCTAACTGCGCCCTGTAATATCCAGGTCTAATGGTCAAGGTGTCTAATCTTCCAGCGTAGATAATTTCTCCGTTTAAATATTGCTCATGGATAGATTCTATGTCACCACAACGCAGTAAGATTAGCGGGAACACTACTAAGAAAATTAATAAGTTGGCTTTCGTTTTAAATATTTTCATGATTAAAATATATCGTTATTCAACGAGACCCCCCCAAAATGAGAGTTCTCCAATTACTGATACCATTTGATTATTCCAAGATTCTAAGTTTACAAATCGTATGTACTTAATATTGTATTGTTGTGCGTTATAATCAAAGACAAAATCTTCTCCATTGTCTTGAAACAAATAATCTTCTTCGGTATTAGAACCAGGGGGTAATCCGGATGGTTTAAAGGATTCAAAATCACCCAGAAGTATCCAGCCATCCCCAGGGTTTGAGGGGCTGTAGATAGGTAAATTGTCTAGATTATCACGTCCATAAATTTGAAACCTCTTTGGATTTCCATGTTTATATAATTCGGTACCACCACGCTGGTATAATTTAAAACGATTTAATTTAACTATTTGCCCTAAGTCTATAGTTAGCTGGTGGGGAAGTGCTAAAAAACTAGTGTGTCCACAATTCCATTGACTGCTCCATGAGCCGTCCCACATCTGATTTGCTGAAAACCCATACTCACTGAAACTCTCATCCCCTGGCATAGGTTGAATAGAAAAAAAGCCTTTATCAAGAAATACATCTTGCAAAGGAGTTGTTTCTAAAGTTTTGGTAATGGTTTGATTTCCCCAGCGATCTTCAACATAAATAATAAAAGTTGTGGGTATAGGATCATATCCTCTAAAGCTGTAGGAGCTATTTTCTTGGCTTGTATAAAAAGATTCTTTAAATACCTGATTTCCTTCCTGGTCAATAATGGACATATTTAATGAAACCTCCGCTCTGGTAGGATTTAGATATGATATATTAATACCTCCAAAATCTTGAGCACCTTCAATAGACTCTAAAATAGCATGTATTGGCGCTTCTAAAGGGGAAATTATAGTGGTTACTGCTACCGATTCATTATCCCCTGTATCTACAGCGGTGACATTCACGTTGTAGTCGCCAGATTGCCCAAATCCAATAATGCTTAAAGTGTCTATTACTGATGATACAATGACTTGTTTTGAAATGCCGTTTTCGTCATTGTAAGCCCCTTTTATGTATAGTAAATCTTGGTTTGTTGGTGGCGTAAATCTTATAATTGCTCCACCAGGTCTATTTTCAACAGAGTTAATTACAACAGCATCAGGGGCGATTCCATCAGATCCGTAAGCAGTGCGCTCCTCTTCTGTGCATCCCAAAATTAAGAGTATACAAATTAGTAAACTCCCTATATAGATATTTGATTTTTCCATTTTCTGTTTAATAGTGTGTATTGTTTTTACCATCCTGGGTTCTGAATTAAGTTAGGGTTTCTTAGCAATTCTGTTTGACTAATAGGCCACAAATAGTCTTTGGTTAGGTAATTTCTGTAAAATATATTTTCAACTTCATAAAAGCCTTCGACATCAGGTTTAAATATATTCCAACCTCTTATTGGTTTGCTAAAATATTCATCTGCGAGTTTCCAGCGTCTTAAATCCCAATAGCGATGACCTTCAAGTGCTAGTTCAATCATTCTTTCTTGATGTATAATCGCTCTCATTCCGTCTTTAGTGATTGGTTTGCTAGGGTTCGAAGAATGCATCTGCCAAGTACTGACCAAGTCACTTCCTTCGTCTAAGCCGGCTCTGTCTCTCACTTTTTGAATGTATTCATAAACATCAGCATCAGGAGCTGCTTTTGTTTCGTTAGAGGCTTCAGCATACATTAAATATAAATCAGAGAGTCTGATAATAGGAAAAGAATAGCCTTTTATAGTGGAGGACTCTAGTGCGATTATGTTTTCATAATGCACTAGCTTTTTCGCAAAATAGCCCGTAATTGAATAAATTTCAAACCCTTGTTTTCCTGAGGGTGCTCCAGCTTTAGCATTTAAATGTGGAATATTGTTTATGTTTTCGGTCTCTAATGAAAACCACTTGCCGCCATCAAACCCTAAAGTAGAGTAAAACCGGGGTTCTCTAAAAGTGTGTAGTTTAGCTGTAGCATAATCATTTTCTATATAAAATTCATGATAATTTTCATTATTGGCATCTAATATGGGTGTTTGAACAACATCAAATCTATTTCCATATTCCCAAGAAACGTCTTCGTCAATTGGCACTCCGTTACGAGAGTAGAAGGTTTCAACCATATTTAGGGTGGGGGCATGGGATTTTTTAGTATAGCCAAATAATGCTGAGTGGTCTGCGGTCCACCTTGGCTGACACCATTGTTGTAATTCACCTGTCCAATCTGCTGAAAACGCCCATATTATTTCAGAATTAAAAGGGTCGGTAATCGCGGCCCTAAGGCTTAGTTCTTGCGTTATTTGTTCATTAACCCCTCCAATTATAGGGAGCTGCTGATTAAATTGGTACAAGGAATGCCCATTAGCTTCGGCGCTTTCAATAGCCTCTAGTAAGGCGTCTTTTGCTAAGACCCATTTTTGTGGGTCATAGGATTGATTCACTAAACTATTACCTTGGTTGTCAATAAGACTGCTAAAATCTGTATTTCCATTAAAGATAGGGCTAGCACTTAGCATTAAAATTTTAGCCTTTAGTGCTTTTGCTATTGGCATTGTTATCCTGCCCTGTTCTGTGTAAACATAATTGATGAGCCCAGGAATATTATCCGCTTCTATAACTTCATCTAGCAATTGTGTTAAATAGGTTACAACTTCATCAATAGAGGCTCTGTATACATTCGTTTCTGAAGAAGGTGCACTAACAGGAATATTAGTCGCTACAATTGGTATTGGACCATACATCTGCATAAGCCAAAAATGATAAAATGCTTTCAGAACTTTAACTTCATCTAGCCAACGAAGTCTTTCTTCTTCTTCCAGTCCTGGGACTGTTACTAAGTTTTCTAAAAATATATTACAATCTCTAAGTGCTATAAAGAGACTGTTTGGAGCTCCTCGCCCTCCTTCCCAGTAGTTCAAGTATGGGCTGGAAGAATTTTGCATGCCTTTTGCGACTCGAAAGCTTGTTTCGTTATTCATATAAAAATCGTTTTCAGCGTAATACCAAACTTCATCACCTGCTAACATGGAGAAATTCTGCTCCACATGTGCATGCTCAGGAATATATGAGTAGCAAGTTGAAAGAAAATTTTCTGCGGTGGAACGCGTATTAAAAGCTAAGTCAATAGTTGCAATATTGTCTGGCACAACATCAAGGTAATCCTTCTCACAAGAGGTGAAAATCAGAACGAAAACAATAAGGATTTTTTTCATGACAGGTTGTTAAAAATTTAAATTTACTCCAACATTTGCGCCTTGCTGTATTGGGTACCCTAGTCCATTTCCGCCCATTTCTACATCCCATAATTTAAACTTGCTAAAAGTAAATAAGTTTGAACCGGTGATATAAATTCTTGCAGATGACAAATTAACTCGAGACGCTAAACGGTCCGGAACTGAATAGCCAAACTCAATAGATTTCAGTCTTAGGAAAGAACCATCACGAAGCCACCATGTGCTATTTCTATTGTTGTTATCTATCAATTGATCTGAAAGTCTAGGCCATGCCGCATAAAGGTTTCTGTCGTTTTCGGACCAGTGGTCGTTAGCCCAAGCACTTAGAAGTGCATTGTTTCCTATAGCGCCTCCACTAGTATCTATAAAAGGGGAGGTATTGTACGCGTCTATAAAAAATGAAGAGTTTAGAGATCCTTGAAAAAAGAATGATAAATCAAAGTTTTTATAGGAACTAGAAATACCAAATCCGTAAATCACTTCTGGTGTTGTTGGGTACCCTATCGCAACTTCATCATTGATATCTATAACCCCGTCATTATTAATGTCTTTATATTTTATATCTCCTGCCATATAGTCTCCAAATGTTTGAAGAGGCGAATTTGCAATATCAGCCTCGTCAATAAATAATCGTTCAGCTATGTATCCGAAGGGTTGGGATAAGTTGAGTCCAATTCTTGAGCGCCATGGCAAGCCCGCATTTCTATAATCCAATTCTTCATAAACCTCGTATTTGCTTGTTGCAAAAGAGAAATTGGCCCTGGCGGAAACAAACAGGTCGTCGCTAAGGCTGTCTTTATAGTCTATAGTAAATTCAAATCCACTTGACGAAGCTTCTCCAACATTAGCTCTTAAGGGCGCTTGTAGCCCCATCGATGCAGGTATTTGAGCTCGATCCATTAAAATATTAGAACGGTATTCTGTAAAGTAATCTGCTTGAATATCGACAACGCCAAATAACCCAAGTTCAACCCCTACGTTTAACATCTTTGCTTTTTCCCATGTTATTTGGTCGTTTGCGTAACGATCAATACTAACTCCGTTAATATTAGTTCCAAACTCTTGCCCAAAATTAGATCCCTTGCCCCCATTATTTAAGTTGACTTGAGAAATATAGAAAAATCGGTCACTGGCACTTCCAATTTGATCGTTTCCAACAACTCCATATGTGCCTTTGAATTTCAATTTCGTAATGGTATTAGATATGGGCTCCATAAACTTTTCATTTGAAGCATACCAACCAAATCCAAAAGAAGGGAAAAACCCGAACCTTTCTGACTTAGCAAAACGTTCTGAACCATTATATCCGAAATTAAACTCTGAGAAATATCGGTCGTCGTAGGCATAAGTAAACCTTCCTGAGAGTCCTATGTTTCTATACGGCAATGAGCTTTGGAGGTTTCCTGCATTGGCATATTTAAGTTCTCTTGAAATTCCTATTAACATCCCTGAAAGCTCGTGTTTTTCATTAAGTGTTTTCTGGTAATTTATTGAACCCTCAAAATAAGTCGAATTCGTTATGATTTTGTTACCTTCATTATATTCCAAATACTCTGTTCCTTGATTTGGATTTAAAGCCACTAAAGTATACTGGTCACTTTGAAAATCGTAATTCCCTAGGGAGTAGTAAAATGGATTGTAACGTCTCTCTAAATTATAAAATGAATACCTGGATGTGTTTGCAAGAAATCTAGCCTTTAGGCCTTCGGTAATAAATCCTAAGTCCTGTTTAACTTCTACAGTTGCTAAAAAATTATTATAGCTTTCGTCTTTGTAGCCTCTCATGAGGTCCGCATAGGGGTTTAAATACCCTCCAAATTGTCCTGCATTTCCGTAAAGCACATGCGATGAATTTTGAAATTGTGCATCTGGCTCATAAAATTTAGGATACAATACCGGATTTGCTTGCATTGCCTTTTTGTATATTGCTTCTCCACCATCAATCGGTCCTATGTAATCATCAAAATTACCGTTAAATTTAAGAGCGACTTCTGTGGTAGGTGTGAGATTCACATTAATGTTTGATCTGAGCGAAATTCGTTTAAAATTTATGTTGTTGTTAAAGTTGTTTCGAGGGTCAACCTTTAAATTTCCATTATCGGTATTGACGGTAGTTGCCAAATAGTACCTAGCAATTTTACCACCTCCACTAATATTGAAGTTAAACCTGCTGTTTAGCGTGTAATCTTCAAGTAATTCATCAAACCAATCTACTGTAGGGTAGGCCATCTTGTTTCTGTTTGGGTCTTTAGAAATTAGTATTTTTTCTAAAGAATAAATTCTACCTCCCAAGGCATTTCTGGTAACCAACGCTTCATTATGTAAAGTCATATAGGTAATTGGGTCTGCTATTTCTAGGGACCGTGTTGGAGCTGAGTAAGACTTTTCATATCGAACATTTACTTTGACAACGCCTTCCTTTCCAACTTTTGTGGTCACTAAGATCACTCCATTTGCCCCCCTCGCTCCATATAGCGATGTAGCAGTTGCATCTTTCATTATAGAAAAACTAGCGATATCGTCTGGTTGCAAGCGAGCTAAGTCTGTAGAGGTTGTTTCTATGCCGTCAATAAGGATTAGTGGGGATCTTGCATAACCAAAGGTACTAACGCCTCTAATAAAGAATTCCGCATTATCTCTTCCAGGCTCTCCACTTCTTTGGTAAGCGATCACTCCTGCGACTCGACCTGCTAATGCAGTTGTCAAATTACTTGATGAGGTTTTTAGCTCAGTTGGGTCAATAGAAGTTACTGCGGCAATCACACTCGATTTTTTTTGTTTTCCGTATGCAACTATGGTGATTTCGTCAAGGGATGAGAGGTCTTCCTGTAATATGATTTTTAAAATAGTTTCTGTTGTAATTTTAATGACTTGTGTCTCATAGCCCACATAGCTAAAGGTCAATATTGAATTAGGTTTTATGTTGATTGCAAAGTTTCCGTCAAAGTCTGACACGACTCCATTACGAGAGTTACTTTTTTCTAAAATGTTTACTCCGGCAATTGGAATATTGTTTACATCAGTGATGTTTCCCGATATCAGTTGATTTTGTTGAGCAGAAAGACTAGAAAACATAAACAACAAAAAACCCAACAAAGAATTCTTAAATAAAAATATTGTATTTTTAGTAATCATTTAAAAGTGAATTGATTTTGAGTTTTTGAGTAAACTTGAACTCGTTTTTTTGTAAATATAGTTAAATGAGTTCTGTTTTTGTTGCGGATTATACATATATTACGTTAATTAATTAGGAATTAATTAATTAATACAAAAATTAATCAGCTATTAATCGACACTTAATCGAACTATTAATTTAAGTCTGCTATATTTATAATTGTATTTAATATTATTTAGTGCGTAAAGTTTTGTTTAAGCTTTTCTTTAGTTTAAAGCTCACAACATCAAGTATTCACCTCTTAAAATTATCTATAAAAATATATAATTTGTGATGGTCACAAATATTTAATCAAAACCAACTATATGAAAAAAATTACATTTCAAAGAAAACAAAGGGTTGTTAAAAGGGTTTTTCTTCTTTTAATAATAGCATTTGTTTCTGACCTAAGTGCACAGACCCTACTGACTGTAGGAGCAGATGGCGCTTTGACTATTAATAGTGAAGGGACTCTTAATGTCTCTGGATTGGAATTAAAACCAAGTACGGACTATACTATTAATCAAATAGAAGTATCAAAAGAGTTGACAGCCGTATTATTAAATGGCACACCAGCTATGGAAAAAGTTTATTCCTTAAATGCAGACATCGAAAACTTTTTAGGAACCATCACATACAACTATGTAGAAGGCGAAATGAACGGACTTACGCATGATGCATCCATGTATGTTTACGATACTACAAGTTCTGAATGGTCGGAGTATTTAGATTTGGATTCTACAGAATTTAAAGTCACAAGTACATTTGAATCTCCGCTTCAAATAAACCAGGTTACGGTAGGTGCTCCAGAGAGTTTGTCTGTTGAAGACGCGATGGCTATGGGTATTAGAATTTATCCAAATCCATCTTCTTCAGTGATTAACATAGACTACTCAGAAGATTTACAACTAACCTTATTTAATGTTTTGGGACAACAAGTATTAAGCTCTAGTTCTAAAACAATCAATATTTCAAACTTAGACCAAGGAACTTACATCCTAAGCGCTAAAGATTCAAATAACAACATTAATAACTTTAAAATAATCAAACGATGAAAAAACAAATTCAATTAACTTTTATAGTTGCGATCGCATTTACATTTAATTATTCTTTTTCACAAGCAGCTGATATAGATAAAAAGCCAGCACTTGTTTTTGTAGAGGATGGCGCAGGAACACCCGCATCTGGAAGAATTTACGCTTCTTCAGCTAGAGGTGCTTCACGTAACGGAAACGGAAACTCGAATGCTGCCTTTGGAAATATCGGCGATTGGAGTGTTGACTTAATAATTTCAGAAAAGTCTCCAGCACAAGCTGCCGGTGATTTCGGAAATTTCACAGAATCTGGTCACCCACTTTATAATTTAGGAGATGGCACACAATCTACTCTTTCTACAGGTTTTGGTGCTCTAGGCTG
>Ga0209632_10001477_pt1 | contig 23723 bp, 13 predicted proteins | sample COG_10_FD_184754 | JGI IMG/M metagenome (GOLD analysis project Ga0209632, IMG submission 184754) | Pelagic Microbial community sample from North Sea - COGITO 998_met_10 (SPAdes) (version 2) | ecosystem: Environmental > Aquatic > Marine > Neritic zone/Coastal water | place: Helgoland, sampling... | reverse complement strand
TACATCTTCTTGTAAAATACGAATAACCGAATATCCATTATCATTCGCGCACGTTTCTTTGAATAAATCGTTTTCAAATGTTTCTTCCGGACATTTCCAATTACTTACTTGTTTAAAATGTTGTCTTCCATCTAATTCAATAATGATTTTGTGTTCGGGTATACAGAAGTCAAATGGTAAACATGATTTATTCTTACACCACTCTTGTTTGAATTGAGTAATTAGTGTAGGATATAGCGGTTTAAGAGCATCAAATAATTTTGTTTCTGTTTTGTTTTTACAATAAGGACACCAGTTGCCTGCTGTTATACTTGATAATCCCGTATCAAAACTATGATTACATTTATTACAATCAAACCAATATTTTGTAGAAGTACCCTTAAACACATATCTTGGTTTCACAACCCCATTCTTATCGCTCCAGTATTTTGCTTTTTCGTGTGATGCGAATGACTTTTCGAAACAATGATTACACACATCATTACATACTTTTTTTGATGGGACAGCACAATACGGACACCAACCTCCATTTACTATTTGAGATAATTTAATATCAAAACTATGATTACATTTATCACAATCAAACCAATATTTAGTTCCATTGCTCTTAGATACATCGTTAGGGTTAACATCGCCGTTTTTCTTGCTCCAGTATTTTGATTTTTCGTGTGATGCGAATGAATTGTTGAAACATTTAATACACTCATAATTACATCGTTTTTTATTCGCACAATACGGACACCACCCACCTGAAGATACGTGAGATAATGTACTATTAAAACAATGATTACATTTGTCACAATCAAACCAATATTTAGTTCCACTGCTCTTAGATACATCGCGAGGGTTCACATCACCGTTTTTTTCGCTCCAGTATTTTGCTTTTTCGTGTGATGCGAATGAATTATTGAAACATTTAATACACTCATCATTACATCGTTTTTGATTCCGACAATACGGACACCACCCCCCACTAATTATAGCATCTAATGCTTTATCAAAACAATGATTACAATTATTACAATCAAACCAATATTTGTTACCCGAACTTTTAAATACATATCTAGGGTTCGTGTCACTGTTTTTATCGCTCCAATATTTTGCTTTTTCGTGTGATGCGAATGACTTTTCGAAACAATGATTACAATCCTCATTACATACTTTTTTGTTCGCACAATACGGACACCATTTACCACATGTAACATTAGATAACGAACTATCAAAACTATGAGGACATTTATCACAATCAAACCAATATTTTGTATATGAATTTTTAAATGCATCTCTTGGTTTCACGTCCCCATTCTTATCGCTCCAGTATTTTGCTTTTTCGTGTGACGCAAATGATTTTTTAAAGCAATCATCACATTTCGCATTATCGCATAGTTTTTTTGGCGGAACACTACAGTACGGACACCATTTTCCAGCATTGACACTCTTTAATACGGAATTAAAACAATGATTACATTTATCACAATCAAACCAACATTTTTTATCTGAATTTTTATAAACATCTTTCGGTTTCACATCGCCGTTTTTCTCGCTCCAGTATTTTTCTTTTTCGTGTGATGCGAATGACCGTGTAAAACAGCTATCACACCACGAATCATCGCATAGTTTTGAAGAACTACAATACGGACACCATTGTCCGGCATTGACACTCTTTAATACGGAATTAAAACTATGAGGACATTTATCGCAATCAAACCAATATTGTTTATGTGAACCTTTATAAACATCCTTCGGTTTCACCTTTCCATTTTTTTCACTCCAGTATTTTGCTTTTTCATGCGACGCAAACGACCTGTCGAATTGTATGGGAGCGTTCATATTGTAATTATATTATGTATATGGAACGAAATTAATATCAATTTTGTAAACGTAAGAATGATACCCAAATAATACTTAAACATAACCAGCATACATATACTATATAATGGCGCACCCACTTGACTCGTGGAGACAATACTTACGACAAAATGATTATGAATACGTAATTGAGTATGTCGAAAATCTTAAGAATAATAGAAAAAATGATAAAATGATGATTCTTTCCGGACCAGGAAGATCCGGTAAAAGCACGTTGATTCGAGATATTTTTTCTTATATTGGAAAAGACAAATGTGTATATTGCGGACAGGATGGAAGTGAAATATATGGTCCATTATACAAGTTATGGAATGTATGTGATATTAGCGACCAAACCAAAAAAAAGAATATTCAATTATTTGAAAATTTAATACATTATAACCAATCTATCATATCGGACACACCACACATTGAACGTGTAAATTCACGTATTCTTGCAAAATCAAGAATAATACATATGGAACATATATTTTAGATTTGGTTTCTTTACATCTTTGAATATTTAAGTTCGCATAAAAACAGAAAATTGAATAACTAACTATACTATAACAAATGATATAACAAAATAATAATGACGCTTCGACATAAAGTACATCAATGTGAAGTTAGCGATTCACTCGTTAGCCCATGTATGAAATTAAGTGGTGGGAAAAAGGGGAATGGCGAAGGGCGCTTATATATTAGTGGTTCTGGAGAAATAGGTAAACAAATTTCAGACAAAAAAAACGTTAAAATGATATATGACCCCAATTATGTCAATAGTTTATCGACATTTGTTTCAAAAGATGCTAATTTTAGAAAAAAAAATGATGATAGATTAGAAAACTGGAAAAAAAGTATAAAAGATACAGACGGTGAAAAAATAATGATTGAAACGCAAAATGGCAATGAAGATGTTAGAAGAAATTATATAGGACAAACTCCACATAGAAGAAAAAAAAATAAAACGGAAGATGAAAAAGAAAACCTAAGAAAATGGGATACATTCAGAAAATCCTTAGTTCCAACAAAGACTACATTAGAATTCAGTATCGTTGAAAATGAATTAATAGTTTGTGTATTATATAATGAAGAACATCATAAATACAATAAACCAAGTGGTTGTAGTTTTGTTTCATTAGATTTCCTTCGTGATTTTTGTAGAATCAACAATATTGAAATTCAACACGCGATGAATGGTGGAGAACATAAAGTACGAAAAGAGAATGGATATTTTTGGCCGGTAGATGGCTATCATGATTGTGAAAAACATAAATGCTGTGGAACGCGTGATAAACCTTGTTTTTGGGATAAATATGTATTTGAGTTTCAAGGCGACTACTGGCATAAAGATAAAAAAGATAAAGATTTAGCAAAAAAAGAATTTTACATTGAAAAAGGATATAAATGGTTTGAAATAACCGAAAGCGAATATACAAATAAGAAGAAGTTAATTAAAAGTATTAGTCAACGTTCGCAAAATTCACAATATAGTCTATTTGCTTAATAATTTCAATAAATATATTAACAATTATACTATTGCCTGCTTGTTGATACATACGAGTATCTGAAACAACAATTTTAAAATCATCTGAAAATCCCATAAGTCTTAAACATTCCCGTGGAGTTAATTTTCGTATTTTTTCTTCATATGTAATGTAATTGTCAACACCTGCTCTATGCATTTTATGCATAGATGAAAGTAATGGTCTAGCAACATCTAAATCTGTTTCTGTTGATGTTTTGAAGTTTTTCGTTCCGCCCGCAAGAACGTAATTCTTTACCTTTTCTGATAAATAATATTTAGATGGAATTTCTCTATATTCCTTTATAAAATCTCCATGCCAATTAAATTGTTGATTTTTTTTCTGACATAATGCGATATCTCCATTGATCTGAGTGTATTTTTTTTTTATGTTTTTTTCTTTTGTTACAAACGATACTCCTTTTTCTTGTAAATAATATTTATTTTCAACATTATCTTCAAGCAAGTCTTTCATTTTAATTAAAAGTTCTATCTTTGGAGGTGGGAATGTATTCATCTTAATGTCGCTATTTTTATTAATTCCCACCATGAATAATCGGTTTCTGCTTTGAGGTATACCGTAGTCTTTTCCATTCAAAATGCTATATTGAATATTATAATTTAACTCACCAAATTTAGATTTTACAAAATCAAATGTTTTTCCTTGGTCGTGTGTAGTTAAACCTTTTACATTTTCAAATATAAATATCTTTGGTTGAGCTTCTTTGATTACTCTTATAAACTGAAATATTAAATTGCCTCTATCATCTTCAAGACCTTTCTGTTTTCCTACAAATGAAAACGATTGACACGGTGAACCACCCACAATCATATCAACATTTTTATATTTATTACCGTCCACATCGTTAACATCTGAATACCAATCATCTTGATTTATATTATAATTTTCAATATAACTTGCTTTTACATATTTGCAAATATCACACGCAAATGCAATTTTATGCTTAATATTTAAACGAGAAATCGCATGTTCGACTGATCCAATACCTGTAAATAGAGTTCCTATTGTAAAAGTATCAGCATTGGTTGTTTCCAAAGTTGGATTATTAACTGAATTTTTGGGTTCAGGTGTTAATGCGGTTTGATGTGTTATTACAAGAGATATTAATTCATCTTTATTTTTGTTAGAATATCCCTTTATTTTATGTTCTTTACATAGAGATTTTAACTCTTTCACGTTCATTTTTTCAAAATTAATATCTGATGATGTTTGTTCCGTTGACATTGTATTTGTGGTTGTAGTTATATTTTCAGTATCAGTTAAAATCAATTTTCTATTTGCAATAATATTCTCAACAACTTCTTCTATTCTTCCTTTATTATCTTGACATGGCAATTTCTTATCTTTATGTTTAATGTAGTGGGATTTTTGAGAAAACTCTTTCAAGCATCGTTCGCAAGTATATTTCGGCATTCTATACTATTACTAAACATTTGGGTTTAACTCAAAATTAACTAAAATAGTTAAAATGCTTCTGTATTTCAGAATTTCTAAAATCAGTAAAAAGAAATGGCTTAACTAAATAGAATTGGACATAAATAAATGTCCGTTTTTCATTTGGGGAAAAGGATTTTGTAAATAGATGGTTGGAAAATAGTGATTGTTACCAATATGCTGTTATTTTGGTTTTTACATGGTAATATTTTGTTACTGTAAAAAATAAGTGTAATAATAACTAAATATTTAGGCGAATTATATGTTAGTATTATATACGAATAATGCCGAATCAATCTCTCGCCATAACTCGCCAAAAATTTTACTGTGAAATATGTGACTATAGATGTAGCAAACAAAGTGACTTTTACAAACATACTTCAACCCGTAAACACATAATCCGAATAAATCCTAATGAAAATGATAAAAATGTCGCCAAATCGTATACATGTGATTGCGGTAAAGAGTATAAGCATATGTCTAGTTTATGCAACCATAGAAAAAAGTGCGAGTATACCCCCCCAAGCAATAATGTAAATACTATAGAAAATAAAGACCAACTCATATTGGAACTTTTGAAACAAAATAAGGAATTTCAGAATTTGATATTGGATCAAAATGAAAAGATGGTAGAAATGTCAAAACAGATTGGTAACAATAACAATAATACGATTAACAATACAACGAATAAATTCAACCTTAGTGTGTTTTTGAATGAGACATGCAAGGACGCTATCAATCTCAATGATTTTATTCAGTCAATCGAACTAAATTCGAATGATTTCATAAGGACTGGAGAAATCGGTTATGTGAGGGGTATATCTGATATCATGGTAGAACGCATTCGTGATATGGAACCTCATACCCGTCCTATACATTGTACCGATTTGAAGCGTGAGACCGTTTATGTAAAGGATTCTGATAAATGGTCGAAGGAGGATGAAAATAAAACCCATTTGAGAAAAGCAGTGAAAATAGTTGCTGGTAAGAATCAATCACAGGTCCATACATGGATAAAGCAGAATCCAAATTATGAGATATTAGACACACCTGAGTGTGACAAATATTTCGAATATACAAAAGCATCACTTGGCGGATATGGTAAAGAAGAAGATATGAAATTCGAAAACAAGATAATGAATAATATTTTGAAAGAAACCGTTATTGATAAAAATCAGTAAAAATAAATGGCTTAACTCAATAGAATTGGACATAAATAAATGTCCTTTTTTCATTTGGGGAAAATGATTTTGTAAAATAGATGGTTGGAAAATAGTGATTGTTACCAATATGCTGTTATTTTGGTTTTTACATGGTAATATTTTGTTACTGTAAAAAAATAAGTGTACTAATAACTAAATATTTAGGCATTTTTTTGTTTCATTATAATATACAAATGAAACAAAATGAAACAAAAAAAATGCCTAAAACTTCTAAAATATTTACATGTAGTAAATGTAATTTTAAGTGCAGTAAAGAAAGTAATTATAACAATCACTTAATAACTACAAAACATAAAAAATGTGTAAATGAAACAACTGAAAATGCCGATATCGTAAAAAATGAGTTTGTGTGTAATATATGCGATGTCAGGTTCAATAGCAGAACCACATTGTGGCGTCATTCAAAAATATGCAGTCAATCAGAAGAATCAAATGTAGATTTGCCATCATTGATATCTGAACCAACGTCGGTCAATCAAACAAGCGACAATAATAGTTATGCGTTATTGACAAATACAATTTTAGAATTGATGAAGAAAAACGACACGTTAACAAACACCATTGTAGAAATGTCAAAACAGATAGGTAACAATAACAAATAATACCATCAATAATAAGTTTAACTTGAATGTGTTTTTGAATGAGACATGCAAGAATGCTATGACACTAACTGAATTTGTCAAAAGCATGAAATTATCGGTAGAAGATTTTGTGAATACAGGCGAATTAGGGTATGTGAACGGTATATCGCAAATAATGGTAGATCGCATAAACGACATGGAATTATGTGATAGACCTCTTCACTGTACTGATTTGAAACGTGAAACCGTATATGTAAAAGATACTGAAAAATGGGAAAAAGACGAAGACAATGACAAAATTCGCGATGCAATCAAGAAAGTAGCAAGTAAAAACGAAAGAATGAGATCAGTATGGTATAATGAAACGCCAAATATAGACGTATTAGGTTCTGATAACTGTGAAAAATTTTTCAAGTATTCAAAATCAGCACTTGGTGGTGTAAATATAGAACAAACGCGATCATTTCAAGATAAAATAATTCGTAATGTTCTCAAAGAAGTAATTGTTGATAAGCAATAAATTGAATATGTATAAATCCATTGAAATAAGTAGGTATCGTTTCTCTTTTCGATTGGAATAACATCGCATTTCTTGAGTTACGAAATGCGATACAAATTTAGACAAGTTACATAAATTGTTTTTGTTCTAGTTGTTTATAATCACGATCGTGATTACGTGGTAATTCGAGAGGAACAACAAGCGTACTCTGATCTTGGCAATACTTCATATATCCCATGGCGGCCCCATATACAGATGGAATAGCATAATCAAGCACTAATTTATTAAGACGTTCAATTTGACCTGTAATATCATCTTCTTTGTGTTCTGCGTATTGTAGATAAATACTTCTCATTATAATTTTAAGATTGTCAATATTTTGAGGTGGGATAACAATTTTATTTTGCGATGATTTATATACCCCTAGTCGTAGTTCATGTTGTATAATTTGGATATTTTCAGCAGAAAAAAACAATTGTGATAATAGACTAGATTCCCATGTTCCTGCGACCGCACCACAGTATGCTGTAGACGTATTTTTAATGGCAATTTTCTCCTGCATTTTGAAAACAATATCGGGTGATGGCGGTTCTACTATATTTACACGTCCATTATAACGTTCAGGATTTTTATGGATTTGATTTGTATCAAGGTGTGCTTGATTATAATTCATCGTTATTTATATAACTGATATATATTTTCGTCAAATTAAATTATCACGATGAGAACAGACAGTCACTAAATATTTAGTAGGGTCAGAACAAAATGTAAGACAATAGTATAGAATGGACAATTTTTATACTATTGTTATCGTGATTGCTATTATATTATTAATTGGTATACTTACATACATTGGAATGTTGATGAATGATTCGTCGGGTTCTGAAGTATACCCCCCTTCATCGACAACGTGTCCTGATTATTGGGAAATAGACAGTTCCGGAAAGTGTAAAATTCCTGAAGAGAGTGCTAAAAATAGAGGAACTTTATTCAGTGAAGCGGGTAGATTCCTAGCGAATTCATCAACAACTCCTGGACTAGAATCAGATAAATTTATCGATTTTAACGACGATGGATGGAATAAGAGCGGAAACAGTGTATGTGCTAAAAAACATTGGGCGAATACATATGGAATAGTTTGGGATGGTATATCGAATTACAATGATTGCTAAATTCATTTGATGAAAATATTCATGAAATGAATGAATTAGATAGTAAAACTAATAACTCGTTGTTCTTCTCCTGATACATGGTCTAATTTTGCTAATGATACTGGATATTGAAACAAAGTATGTGTAGATGGTGGTTGAATACCAAAATGAGATTCGGGTGTTACAGTATTAATTTCCATAATCTCGTGTTTCAACATGCGTATATTTCGTATTTCCGGCATAATATCAGTAATTTGTAAATCAACTGCGGACTTTAAGAATTCCACATTATTCGTTTGCCTATATTCCGACAATAGGTCTTTATTTTTCTCAATAAGCGAGAACAATTTTTCGTGTTTAGATTGTATAGTAGACGCTGTGTCTTTATTATTATACATATCATTGTATTTATCCAAGTAGTCGTTATAGAATGTATGTGCTTCGTTGTATAATTGCAACTGATTCTTAAATAGTTCAACGGATTCTTCTTCAGTTACAAAGTTGAAAAGTGTGTCTAATTTTTGACGTATGATTACATCTTTGACCTTATCAAATTCTTCCTTTGCCGTATCAAAAATATACTGGAATTGTGTCATAACACCGGGATAAATTTGAATATCGAGGTCACATGGATTTTTGGTATCACCACATACAGCAGTATATGTGGTTTCTTTGCGTGAAAAAACAGTCCCAACTTTACGTTTGCATTTAATACACTTCGGTATAAATCCGGATACAAGACGTTTTGCGATTTTTTTGCTAGGTTCCTTTTCAAAAATTTGTTTTCTTTTTTTATGTAATTCATCTTCGTAGTTTTGTTTAAGTCTAAAGTATTCATTAAGCGCGTCAGTATAATTGGTATTCGTTTTCTCGTCAGAATTCGTATTAACACTAGATAGTATAGATGTGTCAGAATTTCTAAATTCAATACTAGGATTGTTTTCATACAAAAAGGTTTGTATTTTATCAGGCATGTTCTCAACAAGTGTGATCTTATTGTTTGAAATATTTAAGGAAGTTAACTTATTAAGTGAAAGTAAATCAATATCTTGTAATTGATTATAATCACATAGTAACGTAGTTAAACTTGATGGCAAATCAGTTAATTTCTGTAATCTATTATGTGAAATGTTTAGATTCTCTAGACGTTTAAGATTCGAAACATTAATATCATTGATTAGATTATCAGTAACATTAAGTGTAATTAGAGAACTCGGTAAGTTAGTAAGTGAAACTAGTAAATTGGCGTTACATGTAAATGTGGAAACAGATTTTGGAATATTTACGACCGATGTAATTTCGCCATTTGAGAAAGTAATAGTTTGAATATTAAAATCATTAAGTAGTAAAAGGTCTAGGTCGCCATGTAATGTCTCTGTGATATGTAGAGTAGTGGACTGATTAGGGTGCGATTCCATAATTTCGGCTAATTTCTCCTGTGCTGTATTATTATTCCGAATAACTTCATTACGACTTTCTAAAGTGATACTCATTATTACTCAATTTATAAAATACAGATATAATATATTTGTCTAGTGTCCGTGCGTAAAGGGTAACTTGGAAATGCTCGACATTTGAGTCTCTTCGTTCTCCCTCTCTTGTCCTTTGTAAAATCGAATTTTCGACATAACATACTCCTGGTCCTTTATTAGTTTCTGTTGTCTATCATATTCGTTCGGTTTTTGGGTATAACAATAGTATAATACACTACCAACGATTAATGCGAAAATAACAAAAATACCGATATTCAATGCATAAAAATAGACATTCACTCTGTTATTATGACAATTATGTAAGGTATTAAATAAGTATTTTTTAACCGACGGTTCAATTAATGATGCTTCCATTTGATTATATATAATGAAATGGATGAAAATTGTCTTACATATACGCTAAATAGTACATGACCGACAAATAGGAGAATATCGCCATAACAATGGATACCCCCCATATAGGAATAACCGTTTTATGACGATACCCAACGCCGAATTGTCTAAATGATCCGTCATTATTATACAGCATTGTAGGTTTTATAGTATGTATTATAAAGAACATAGCAATAAAGATAAGAATGGAGACATTAAGTTTGTGATATCTGATATACCCTTTCATATAGTAATATTTGTAACTAAAATATGATTATAAAAAAATGTGCGGAAGAACTACTCTTCGAAAAATTCGTCTTCGTCGCGGTCTTCGGGATAAAAGTCTCCATCGTCGAACTCATCGTCTAGATTACTAAAGTCGTAGGTGTCTCGATTATAGTTGTCGCCAGGTTCATATGCGTCAAGTCGTTCAATGTCATATATATCTAATGATTCAAGATTGGAATCGAGTGCGTCTGATGATTCTTCTTGCACTTCGGTAATAAGTTCGTTTCGTTCTCTATCATACGTATTTTTATCGTATTTAAAAATCCCCTTTTGTTGACCTATATTCCACCTACCTAATTTATATTTTTTAAACATATCTTCAATCTTACGTTCTTCAATACTTAACTTCCCTAAATCGGATATAATACGTTGTTTTTCTTTGTCTTTGGACCTACCAACCTTTTTCATTATGGCCGGGTAAGACATGTCAATTGCGTTTTTATTCTGTTGTTGTACGTCTATAAATGAAACTAATAATGATGCGACCCGTCGTTTTAAATCGACCAAATTGCCGGTTACGATTTCCATTTCAAGAAGTTGATTATCATCTTCATATGGGGTATCTTGTTCGGCATATAATTGATTCGAAACATTGTTGTTATTCGCAATGGTTTCCCTACGTGATTTTTTGGTAAGTTGCGTATCGGCCATTAACAGTGTTGAATCGTTTGAAAGAACAATATATTCATACATGATGGAATAAAAGCAATATGAAAAGATTTTATAGGTAGTAGATTTGTCGAAAAGATTATGAAAGACAACTCGTGTATCCTGTGTATTTTTAACAATACCAGTTTGTACGGGAAAATGATTAATGAACTGTGTAACCCCCGAGATGCGTAAATTTAATTCGGTAAGTAAGCGTTTAAGTACAATATCCGATTTAAATTGTTGAAGGTTCTCGTAATATTTTTCAATAAATTGTTTGATATCAGAAATATGTTTCTTACTAATTCCCCAATGTCGTGGAACGTTATAATAAAATGGTTCATCGCTCAATAATGCGATAGGATAAATATTACCAATATCAAAAGAAGAATTCTTGAGAAATTGAATAATTGTATGCATATGTGTATCAGACCGTTCGGTATTGCTAGACATTTCATCGATAGACCACTTTGTAATATTATCGAGAAACGAGGTAATTTTGTTGAATTCTAAATCGGTTAGATTCCCATGTTTATTCAAGAATTTCATAATTTCAGTTTGTAATTTGGTATTTGTGTTAGTTAAGTATCGGTCAAGTGCTTTTAATTCGTCATTTTTCTCATGCGTCATTATCTTTGGGTTATATTTATTCAAAACCTTCATTAAAAGTTTTCTCAAAGGTTCTTCAATAATTTTTGATTCTGTACTATCCAATTTATGAATAATTTCTTTGATTACATTAATTTGGTCGAATGGTAATCTAGTTTTATCGTCGACAATATTATTATTAAATACAATATCCATTAGTTTATCAAGATGACTTTCCGTGTATCGTTTTCCATTGCGTTTCATAAATTCTATTTTATCGGGAAGAGACCAATTTGAATCATACCCTGATGGACGCTCGTTACATATGGACTTATATAGATTTGGTACTGGTAAATTGCGATCAAGATTGCAGTAATGGATAACTGTAGAATATATAAGTTCTTCTTTGTCGCCCGTAGTAACGGAAGAATAATTGATTCCAGTAAATGCTGGATGATAAAACAACGGAGCCCTAGTAAGTTTATTTAAATCATTAACAATGTTTGAAAGTTGGTTAACAATCTTTATATTGACATTGATATTATTATCTTCTGAATTGAAATATACGATTGGGTTAATAACACTACCTTCATTGCAACATCCGTTTTCTAAAAACGGTAGTTGTGACGACGTTTTTAACAATTGGTCTTTGGTTCTTACTATATGATTAATATATTCAATAATTCCATATCCAAACTGTGAAATCTTACTTTTTAATACAGCAATCGATTTAAATTGTTCGGGTTTACCGTTACGTACAAGTTCAAGAACTTCTTGTTTAAAATCGTTAGTAACGTTTTTAAGTGATTTGACAATGGAGAATTTGACAACGGGTGGTAAGAAATGTTCCCATTTATTAATATGATGTTCCGATGGTAATTGTAATTCCGGATTTAAAATAATATATTCACGTTTCTTGACATACATTTCGGTAATATCATTTCGAGTTATTATATATTTTTCGATGATGTCTTTAATTCGACTAGCAATTATATTGGATTTGTATTTTTTAATAGCATCCCATGGAGATACTTGAGTTTTCATTTTACTTAAGATACATGCGATATACTTGATTCCAGTAAGGTCTTCAATGCCGTCCATAGGGAAACCACTGAATGAACGAACACAACCTGGAAAAGTGTTTTTTGAGATAAATGATGGAATAGTAGTTTGTACCCCAACTATAAAAACACTAGCAACAATGATAATCATAGTTTCATTATAATATTCTTTATATGGCCCTAACTGTTTATCATTGGTCTTCTCCATTTTCTTGGAACGTTTCGCATATTTTACTTCACTGAGTATGTTATTTTCTATCAATTCAGAGGATGTTCTTATAATAAAATCCTCAATTGAATCTATATTAATATCAATGTTTGATGATATAGCCGACATAACATTAAATATGGTTTCTGTAGTATTGTTCTCGAATACCCGATTCTTACCTTTATAAATAGAATCAATTAAAACATTACCGAGGTCTTTTTCCATAATATCCCTGGACGACATCTTAAATCCGGCTTCAGTGAATCCTTCTTCGGAACTAAAATCTATTTTACGAAGAACAAATCCGCTATATTTATCTATAATCGAGTCTCCGTCGTCACTTAATACACCATTAGAATGACATATTTCATCCAGTTTTTCCCCATACGAACGATTATTAGTGAATGCTTCTGCGAGAACATGTAAAGAAATAGGAAATAGTTTGGTGTTGGTCTCAATACAATATAACCATGCATGATGTTCGTTCAACTCGGTTACCATAGGTGATCGGCAGTATACGGTAACAAATGTAATAATATTCTGTTGTTTTTTCGCGAAATTATCTTGTCCGAGTATTAAATCCCTCAATTGTAGATGAGGTGATATTATAATATCGGGAGTATTTGTTGTATTTCCAATAATGTAGGCTAGATTATTTGCTTTATGTAATTGTATATGGCGCAACATACGTGTTTTGGTTAACATATTTGTATGGTAAGTGATATTACTTTCTAATCTTGACTCAAGTTCATCCAATGTTAATTCGAAACGTTTATCAAATTCCTTAAGAAGGTTTGAACGTGTAGGTTTACCATCATTATTCTTATTTTGTTGGGACATTTCGCGACTAATATTGCAGAACAATAAATCGGTATCCATGAAGGATTCGTCTTGAATAGTTGTATCGCTGACCCATGTGTCTTTTACTCTTCTATAATAGGTAATTTTTTTACGAACCTCTTGTTCTATTTCAATAGAATCCTTTTCTTTTGCAGATAGACTGTTAATATCGTCGCCGTTTTGTAAGGTGGGTCGCAATTCAAGCATAGCATATTCTCCATCGGATACATTTTTTTTACCGTTAATAATAACGTCTGCTAATGAATCTGCGATTTCAGGGAGGCAATCGTGTTTGTGAATAAGATTTTCCGTTAAAAACTCTTTAAATATATCGGGTAACATTTTTTTCTGTTCGGCCTTGTATTTATCTAATATATGATAGGGCGTGTTATCAAAATCCTTGTCATAGTAGATAACATCAACATTGTTGTCATTTTGAAGTTCTTTCATAGAAGTATATTTCTTTGTTAAGAAGCGTTTGGAACAATCTGCGGGTTTGATCTTTTCATTATCAGTTAAATCATCAATGTGAGGTTTATGTAGCGTTTGACTAATATTATCAGGTGTAATAAGCGAGATAAGTAATGAGGTGATTAAATTAGTATATAATTTCCCATTGTCACTATTATTCATGTGTAAAAGAACCTCTTGGGGTGTAGGAATAACGCTTTGTGTATTGTTTATAGACAACCGATAACTGTTATAAAATGATTCAAGAAGTTCCGTCTTATTTGTGATTAAATTCAATAATGGATTAATAAATGGTCGAATATCATATTTTGCGTTTTTTAAAGCACGAAATTGTTCTGATTTGGAAGAAATGTTTAATTTAATTTCTTTGATACGTTCTCTAATAAAGAAATGAATATGAGTGTATTGTTTAAATGTAATATCATCGCCGTAAACCATATATGGTTCAAGTTGCTGTACGACCCCAGTAAACGATATATTATTTTTAACGTATTTCTTGACAAGTTCAACCAAAAATTGCGTTTTTGGAACAATAAGTTGTAAAAAATGTTTGTATTTATCGTTATTAAAACTGTCAGTGTTAAACTCATTTCCCAATATAAACTCTTGTATTCCGTTAACAAAATCAACTTTATTCTCCTTTTGCATTGTATCGTAATCCAGTTCTTTTGATAAATCATTAATGACATGAGGAATAATGTCCGTATTTTTTTTTAACAGTCGGAATATAGAAAAGTAGGTTTCGTGTAATGAGGATTTATGTAAAATATTAGTGGTGGGTAAATTGATTTTAGAGTGTTGAACGATGGATTCGGGCATCATAATAATAGACTTAACTGTCATGTTATCATTTGGTGTAAGAGGTTTGCGTATATATAGTGTCTTATTTGCATTCAAATCGTTTTTATCAAGTTTAGATAATCCGAGATTATATCGCTGAATAACATATTGTTGACTCGAAAATGGTACACTAGAGTTACTAAACACGGTTGATTTAAACTCGCCTAAATTGTCAACAATAGCATCAATGTTGGTTAACACCTTGCGTGTTTCAATATGATTGTCGTTCGGTAAAGGGTTGGTAAATGGTTCAGTGAATTCAGACATGCGTGAATTTAGAGTTTGGTACGTCAACGTTTGGTCGGTATTGTTATTATCATAGTAAGCAGTTTGTAAATTTGAAAAGTTAATAAGATCAGTCGACTCGTTACTTACAATGGTGTCATTAGGTTCAATCTCGCCACCTTCACTATAAATATATTTTTTGTTAGATACAACTGGTATTATCCACCTTAATTGCGTGTCTACATTGTGTAATCTATCAATAAGTGGTTTATTGTATGGTCCTTTTCGCAAAATACTATCAATATTATGATTTTCATCAAATGTTGAGAACTTAACGCGTAACTCTTTGAATCTTTCAATTAGTAAATGAATATTACTCATAACCCTTTGTGTACGTTGACTATTTGGTATAGAGGATAACAACTCGTCTAATAAGTCATTCACCTGCGATTCAATGCTGTATCGTTTTTCTGATTCAGGTATTTCAACAACTTGTTCTAATCCTTGTGCCGAATCGCCAAAAATGATAGAATTGGCGTCAATGTATATATCTCGTAATGCGGTTCGGAAGTCCCCATCTCCTTTAACATTGTCGGGTACATTAATAATGGATTCTCCGGTTTCGGTAAATTCTATAGTAGCGATGTCTTCTTGTTGAAAATTTTCTGGTTCAAATTCTTCACCATCTTCTAGATTTTGTTTTACGATAGCAAGTGAAGGAACATTTTTAAGAGAATCGGGTTTTGCACGAATGTCAATGCGCACAATAGGTAAATTTTCAGGAACGCCTTTGTATCCAAAATTAATATAAATGGTTACAATTTCGGGAAATGTAGTGATTTCAATCATATCTTCTTCTAAATTAGTAATTTCACCGGTAATAATAGTCGGAATTTCACCTCCAAAATGTATATCAATCCATGTTTTTGGTAATAAATTATTCTGTCTAGCATATCCTTTTTCGTTATTTTTACATAAAACATGAATTTCGGTAATAGATTCATCACTGAATTTACCATCGTCTGTAATATTTAATACATGCGTGCGAGTAGTAATTGTATTAATAACCGTTATTTTATCATTATCAATATACGTAATAACTCCCGTCATCTCATGGATGTCGGTGTTCGATGGCGCAACCAATTCAATAATGTCCCCTAATTCGAGTTGTATTGAATTATTTGATGTATTTTCCATGATAGGTGTGTCGATCTTAGTATCCGATGTTTGTGTTGTTTCCATTATACTACAATACTAAAATATATACTATATATCTAAATTATATTACCTACAAAACTTATTTCGGAAAGAAACCGGTTAAAAAGTAAAAAATAGTATAATGAACTAATGGAAATTATATCTACACTCAATGGAACATGTGTTGACATGAGTGACATTATGAAAAAAAGTATTCCAAATAAGTATATGTTAATAGATAAGTTGATGTATTCTATATTTTGTTATAATAAGGATATGTTATGCTATAATGACGCTGAAACTAGATTGTATAAATTAGTAATTTATTCATATCCCGAGAAAGAACTCTTATGTTATTCTCCTCCAAAAACATTAATAACTACTGAATTTATGTCACGTTATCCGAATATAACATCAAATATAGTAATTCAAGAATATATAGACGGTATAATGTTACATTTATTTTATGATAAACGATGTGATGTATGGAGAATTGTGTCCGGTAAAGATACACACAATATAATAGAAAAGTTCAAATCAATATTCCACCTGAATGCCGACAATAATAGTCCAGTTCTAGATTATTTAAATACATCGAATTGTTATACATTTATATTCAATACAAATGCGGTAAATGAAACTGACCGTCAGTTCTATTTGATATCTGTATATGAGTTGATAAATAACAATGTTCGATATATACCAGTGTTAGAATACGAAACGGATAGTTTTTTAAGGGATATTGAAGGTATAATACACTTTCCCAAACAGTACGATATCGCCAGTTATAATGATCTATTGTTTTATGAAAATAATATAGGGTATGTATTAACAGATACAAATACGGGCATACATACAAAGATGATATGTCCGAATTATTCGACACAGAAGACGTTATTATCGTTCGATTCATACCACCTATATGAATATTTGTGTGTACGACGTATTGATAAATTATATGAATATAATCAAATACATGGAAGTACTAAATCATTGCGTTATAAGATACATAATGAGTACGAACGAACAATTACTCATTTACATAACTGTTATATGAACAAATATATACATAAACGTAAAACCCCGATACCTGAAAAATATGCTCGATATTTGGAGTTATTTCATAAACGGATTTACATTTCTTCTTTTAAGAAGAAAAATAAAATGAAGGTTACGCGATCGCGAATAAAACAATATTTAAATAGAATGGATCCTGTTGAAATATTATATTTGTTGATTTCGGTGTAATTACATAGTGTTATACACAGTGGATAGTTTACTAAGGTTCTGAATATATGTCATACAATGCTGTTTATTCGATTCATCCATGTTTCGAATAGGTCCGCGTATATTTTCAATCATTTTAATAATTTCGCCTGCGTTGGCTACAGATTGAAGATCCTGTGAATAATCCTTATCAACAAAGAAACTAATATCCCCTGAATCAATGATACTTTGGTATGTAGTATATACATTTTGATACCATGCTTTAATTACCAGTGCTGGATTTGCACGTTTAATGGTTTCAAATGAGACCTTTGCCTTACTGATTTCCTGACTGTCGGGATAAATACAAAGAATATCTTCTAGAAATTCTAAAAAATGTTTATTAAACGCGCGACTTAATGTTGGTTTATCAGTCATTATGATTATGTAAAACATAACGACTGAACGTTTATATTGTTTATGTTATATTTTTATTTTGACTGAACTTGTGATACTAGATGACCTGTTGTCCGAATGGTTGTTTATTTGGCATAATTTCATTAATTTCATCAATTCTACGTTGTTGAAGTGAGTCAACGGTGACATCATTTGATACTTTATCGGGTTTATAAGTATCATCTGGAGTAGGTATTAAATTCATATTATTCGAAACCGGTACATAGTTATATAATTGACGATTACCGCCACTGCCTTTTGCACTCAACTCGTCAGGGCTCATATCATATAACGTATATTGTTCGGATGTAACATTTGTACCCCCAGTAGTCTTGACTAATTGATATGATGACGGTTCTCCATTTTGTTTCGTAGCGATATCGGATTGTGATTTCAAATCTTTATGATAAAATCGTAGAATTTCATCTCCACAAATAATCCTATAGTTATCTTTCACTAATAATAGTGAAGGTACACTTTGCACGTTTGGAGGTAAAACTACTTTCCCTCCATTTTCGAGATGTACGTAGGTCTGACCGTTTTTATTGTCAGTTTGTCGCTTATCGATACATATAAAACTAATTTTATCGCTTAAATTTCCTTTTACCAAGGTTTGCAAGACCTTTTGCGAATGAGGGCAATAATTACTATAATATAAAATATCCATGAGTTTATATTATATACTAAAGTATAATTTATTGATTTCCTACGCACATGCTATATAAGAGGCGGTTTTGGAAGTAGAAAACACCATATCCTAATGCGATTGAAAACATTTGGAGGTAAAAGTCAATTCCCTTGCGTTTAGTGATACCAACCATTAATGTAGTAGCTAACATCATAGTGAGTAAAATAAATCCTACTACAGAGAGAATGTAAAAATAAAGACAGTAGTCTTTATTGAGTGGACCAAAAAAAGATTCAAGAAGATTATCCATTATATACAAGACATAGAAAATAATCATCAATTCACTAAAACAATATTTGTAAAAATGTATAAATATATGCCTCTACTTTATATACAGTGTTATGGACCATTCAACAACATGGAAGATAATTGACAAATATTTTGACAACAATCCGCAAAGTTTAGTAAGACACCATACTGAATCGTATAATGATTTTTTCAAGAAAGGTATTTTTCAGATATTTAAAGAGAGAAATCCTCTCGAAATAAAAACAAAGTATGATGAATCTATTGACGATTATCGTTCTAAATGTATTATGTATTTTGGTGGTAAAAATGGGGATAAAATATTTTTTGGTAAACCGGTAATTTATGACGATGACAATTCACATTATATGTTTCCAAATGAAGCACGACTACGTAATATGACGTATGGAATGACCGTACATTACGACATTGAAATTGAGTATATTGACATACTAGAAGACGGTCAAGACCCTCAATTAGTAGGACCCGACGAACTATTTAGTACGACAAGTTCGACCAACGTTGAAGAATTTATAAATATAAAAGAAAATTCCAACGTAGATGACCTCGAAGAAGAGCCGAAAGTTATGGTTGGTGGTGCGACTAAACGACGCAATAAACGAATACTCCAAAACGCAACTACTGACGATACCGCATTAATTCGCGAAGTTACCGAAAAATCAATGGTTGATACGAATAAACAGGTTCGAACAGTAACCATCGAAAAGGTATTATTGGGTAGATTTCCTATTATGGTTCAATCGAATTATTGTGTGTTATCTGGATTGCCAGCGGAAGTCAGACATACTATGGGTGAATGCCGTAACGATCATGGTGGATATTTTATAATTCGCGGAAAAGAAAAAACAGTAGTATCCCAAGAAAAGTTTGGAGATAATATGTTATATATCCGTAAATCAGGAGATGACAAATATTTATATTCAGCAGAGATTCGTTCTGTTTCGGAGAACGCATCAAAACCAATTCGAACATTATCGGTGAAAATGATGTCAACTACTTCAACATTCAAAAATATTGTTGTAAATATTCCCAATGTACGAAAACCAGTACCTTTATTTATTGTATTTCGGGCACTTGGTATTATTTCAGACAAGGATATCATTACAATGTGTTTACTCGACATAGAAAAATATGATAATATGGTTGATATGTTTATTCCTTCCGTTCACGATGCAGGAGGAATAATGACACAGCGAACCGCATTAAAATATATAGCATCATTTACAAAAGGAAAAACCGTATCGCACGCACTTGAAATATTAGCCGACTATTTTTTACCACATGTCGGCGAGACAAATTATATTGATAAAGCATATTATTTGGGATATATTACATTTCGATTGTTGTCTGTATATAATGGTAATGAAGAGCCAACGGACAGAGATAATTTCAAATATAAGCGCATTGAATTGGTTGGGTCGCTTATGTACGATTTATTCCGAGAATATTATAATATTCAACTTCGTGAAATTCATTTAGGGTTTGAATCCATACTAACATTTAACCGTGCTGATTTTGAAGATAATTTACAATCATTAATAGAACAAAATTATAAACAGATATTAAGTAATCGAAGCGTAGAAGAGGGGTTCAGAGTAGCATTTAATGGTAATTGGGGGTCGCAATCACATACAAAGCGTATAGGTGTAGTACAAGATTTAAATCGCCTTTCTTATAATTCCGCACTGAGTCACCTACGTAAAACTAATTTACCTCTTGATGCGAGTGTTAAATTAATTGGCCCTCGTGTCCTTCATAGTACACAATGGGGTATGTTTGACCCAATTGATACCCCTGATGGTGGTAACATCGGTATACATAAACATATGGCAATAACGGCATATATAACCCAAGGGGTTTCTCGCGAACCAATGATTAATTGGCTGAGAGAGAAGGCAGAAATGAAACTATTAGAAGAATGTACTCCCTTTAAATTATCAACATTGACAAAAGTCATTATAAATGGATTATGGTGCGGTGCGATTACTAATCCAAGTGAAACTGTAGATAAAATACGTTTATTTCGACGCAATGGGTTATTACCAATTTATACAAGCGTAACTTTTGAAATCGCTCAAAATACTATTTTTATTTATAATGACGCAGGTCGTATTTGTCGTCCTATTTTTTATCGCGATCCCGATACTAATAAAATGTCATTTGATAAGGATAATATACGGAAGCGCATTGATGAAAATGATTATACGTGGAATGATTTAGTTAGTGGATTTAATAAGAAAAGTGTGTCTGACTTTAATCCCAATGACTATGGTATGTATGAATTATCTGAATTGTACGAAGGTATTAATTCGGAGACTAATCCTGCACGAATGAAACGATTCCTAGAAGAGAAAGCAATAATTGATTATATTGATACAAATGAAACCGAAAATGCGTTAATCGCATTAAATAAAGAAGACCTAGAAAAAACTACACAAGATAAGCATACTCATCTAGAAATTCACGAATCGTTAATATTTGGCACAATGGCGAACATTATTAACTTTCCAGAAAATAATCCGGCATCTCGTAATTCATTTTCATGCGGTCAAAGTAAACAGGCGTGTTCTATGTATCATAGTAATTTTCAGGTACGAATGGATAAGACCGCAGTTGTGCTAACATCGGGTCAGACACCATTAGTAAAGTCGCGGTATTTAGATTATATTAACAAAGAAGAAAATCCATATGGCGAGAATACAATTGTTGCAATCATGTGTTATACTGGATATAACGTGGAAGACGCCATTTTATTTAACGAAGGAGCATTAAAACGAGGATTGTTTCAAACAACTTATTATACGACGTATGAAACACATGAAGAATTAAACAAACAAGGCGAAGATAGTATTGATAAAACTTTTACAAATATCGAGTCTGAACCGCGCATAGTTGGGACAAAACCAGGCTATGATTATAGTAAACTGGATAAGCATGGTATTATACGAGAAAATACAGAAATAAAGGATAAAACGGTATTAATCGGATTAACGTCTAAAAATTCGAGTGAACCTGACATTGTTACTGATATGTCAAAAACAACTAAAAAGGGTCAAATTGGAACCGTTGATAAAACATTCATTACTGAGGGAGAAGAAGGCAAACGTATTGCCAAAGTACGAGTTCGCGAAGTTAGAATACCAAATATTGGCGATAAAATGGCATCTCGTGCCGGTCAAAAAGGAACAGTTGGACTAGTAATTCCAGAAAAAGATATGCCGTTTACACGAGATGGAGTTCGTCCTGATATAATAATTAACCCACATGCGATACCATCTCGTATGACTATAGGCCATTTGGTAGAATGCATTGTAGGAAAAGCGGCAGCTGAATATGGTGGATTTGGGGACTGTACTGCGTTCAATAATAAAGGTTCAAAAATTAAAGTATTTGGAGATATGTTAACAAAGGTGGGTTATCATTCGAGTGGAAATGAACTATTATATAATGGTATGACTGGAGAACAGATCGAAACTGAAATATTTATGGGTCCAAATTATTATATGAGATTGAAACATATGGTAAAGGACAAGGTAAATTATCGCGCACGTGGACCAAATACACAATTGACCCGTCAACCAGTATCCGGACGTGCGAATGATGGTGGTTTACGTATAGGAGAAATGGAACGTGATGTTGTCATTTCACATGGTGCGTCTGAATTTCTACGCGAATCAATGATGGACCGCGCTGATAAATATAAGATTGCGATTTGTAACACAACTGGAATGATGGCTGTTTATAATGAGTCAAACAATATATTACTGAGTCCTATGGCTGATGGTCCACTTAAATTTACTGGTTCGTTAGATGGTACCGAACATGTAGAACAAATAAGTAAATATGGACGTAGTTTCAGTGTAGTAAATGTTCCATATACATTAAAATTGTTAATACAAGAATTACAGACTATAAACGTACAGATGCGTTTAATCACTGACGACAATATCGAGCAGTTAGAGAACATGTCATTTTCCAAAAACATTGATAAGTTATTATTTAGCCACGATATTTCACCTACTGAAGTTATTTCGATGACACGTAACAACTTGGCTACGGCTCTCAAAGAAAATAAACATTCAGATACACCGATATCCATATCAAAGACTCCTTCAACTACTCCAATTGGTTCGCCCGCATATCCTCCTGGTTCACCCGCATATCCACCTGGTTCACCCGCATATCCACCTGGTTCGCCCGCATATCCTCCTGGTTCACCCGCGTATCCACCTGGTTCGCCCGCATATCCACCTGGTTCGCCCGCATATCCACCTGGTTCGCCCGCATATCCACCTGGTTCGCCCGCATACAATCCAAATTCACCTGGATCACCCGCATACAATCCAAATTCACCTGGATCACCCGCATACAATCCAAATTCACCTGGATCACCCGCATACAATCCAAATTCACCTGGTTCACCCGCATACAATCCAAATTCACCTGACTACCCACCTGGGTCACCTGCATACAATCCAAATCAAATATCTCCCGAAAAACCGGAGTACAATGAACTATCAAAACAAGCACACGAATATGTAGTAGGCGACGCAGTTCATTATAGAGGAGACGAAACACCAAATCGATTATGG
>Ga0209632_10001476_pt1 | contig 23734 bp, 23 predicted proteins | sample COG_10_FD_184754 | JGI IMG/M metagenome (GOLD analysis project Ga0209632, IMG submission 184754) | Pelagic Microbial community sample from North Sea - COGITO 998_met_10 (SPAdes) (version 2) | ecosystem: Environmental > Aquatic > Marine > Neritic zone/Coastal water | place: Helgoland, sampling... | reverse complement strand
ATATTATCTTGAATACCTAGATGATCAGCATAATTTTCAGCTAGTGAAACTTCAAAACCAAGTGATATATATTTTTTTGCAATCTCTGGTGTGATTGCAATTCTTTTTTCAATTAGTTGATTTTCTAAGACTGAAACAATTCTCATAGATTAAATCTATAATAAGAATATCGCCATTAAAACTAAAACTGTTATAACCGCGACAGTTCCCCACAATACGAATTTGGTAAAATTATTCCAAGTACTTTTGTGGTTTTCATTTTCCATGAAAATTACTTTTGTCTTGCTTTGAATTTTGGATTTGTTTTGTTAATTACGTAAACTCTACCTCTTCTTCTAACTAGTTTAGAGTTAAGATCTCTTTTTTTAATTGATTTTAGGGAACTTTTAATTTTCATATAATTCAATTTTTAAATGCCGGCAACGTCCTACTCTTCCGTGCCTTAAGACAAAGTACCATTGGCGCAGAAAGGCTTGACTTCCGAGTTCGGAATGGGATCGGGTATAGCCCTTTCGCAATAATTACCGGCGGGATCGTTATATATAATTAAAATATATTGTAAACAAAAAATAATGCTATTTTACTGGTCTTTAATGAAGTTTTTTATGTAATCATTGAGATCAATTTTCCCAAATCTTTTAAATACTTTATTAGACAAATTCATACTAGTTAAAGCTGAAGCATATCTCTCGCCTCGTCTTGGGGGCAATAACTTAATCTTATGACTATACATTTTAGCTACCTCAAGTACAGAAAAGCTCTTTTTATTTGAAATACTATAATGTCTAGATTTATTTTGTTTCCATGCATAATAACAAGTTTCTACCGTATCGTTTATATGAGTAAATCTTCTTGTTTGAGTTCCAGGTTTCACTACAGTAAGTGGTACATTTTTTTTATATTGATCTTCAAAGATACCTATGACTGTAGCCATATTACCTAAGCCTATTTGTCTGGGACCATAAACGTTATAAAAATAAATTACCTCAAATTTAAAATTAAACCATGTTTTTAAATTTTCTAACATTTCTAAATTTTTAGCTTTTGTAAATGCGTATGGAGATAAATTTTTATCATTTCCATTATTACCTACAGTTGCAGATGTTGCTGAATAAATCAATTTAATCCTATTTTTTAAACAAAAATTAAAAACCTCATTAGATCCAACTGAATTAGAATTAATGCATTCATTCATCTTCAAAAAACTTTGATAAATTCTTGCAAATTCACCAAAATGAAAAAGTGAGTGAATTTTATCTTTATATTTATTTAAAGTATTGGCTATATTTTTCGTATCAGATTTTATATATTTAATTCTTTTATCATTAATATGATTTTTAATACTTCCTGAGGAATAATTATCTATACTAATAATATTATATTTAGTTTTGTTTAATAATAATAAGATCATATTTGACCCAACAAAACCTGAGCCACCAGTTATAACGATAATTTTTTTCATATTTAAAATTTAAATAATTTTATTATAAGAGTCTGATCTTGCATTTTAAGTTATTTTATCTAAGTTAAATTTAATTAACAAATTAAATAAATTGTATAATAAATATTTAGCAATAATTACAGCAGAAAATAAAGAAAAATATATATCTGACACAATAGAATCTTGTCTAAATCAAGATTCTACTAAAAATCTAAGAATAATAGTTGTTTATTCTAAACTTAAAAATGAAATTGATCTTAAAAAAAAATTTAAAAATAAAAAAAAATTAATATTTTTAAAATGTTCAAAAAAAAAATTACCTATGCACGACCAACTATATAAAATTGAACAAGCAAGCAAATTGATAAAAAATGAATGGATTTTACTATTAGATGGGGACGATTTATTTAAAAAAAATAAAATAAAAAAATTAAATAATTTAAATTTAAATAATAAAAAAGTTTATTTAAATGATTATATGATTTTAAATAAAAACTTATTAATTAAACCACCAAAAATGAAGAGATATAAAAAATGGAATATATATAAAAATTTGTTTAATGATTGGCCTGAAAAAATTAATACAAGCTCAATAATCATTCACGCAAATGAACTAAAAAAATTTTATAAAGTAAAAAATCCATATATATGGAAATATCTTGCTATAGATATTCAGCTTACATTATTTTCTCATTACACAAAAAGTCTGATATTTATCAATAAAACATTAACTTTAAAAAGAGAAAATATTAATAATATAGATAAAAAATTTTCTAATTATTTAACTAAAATTTATTGGCTTAGAAGATACGAACAACACAACTTAACTAAAGAAATTTCAAATAAACAAAATTTTATTGATAGATTTTTAACAATTATTTTTATGAAAATATTTAATTAAAAATTATTATTTTAATTTTTTATTAAGAAGATAATACAATAATAAATATAGAGAGATACCAAATAGAATAATCATAATTTGTGTAATCGTATGATTATAGAAAATAAATCCAATAGAAAAAAATATTAATAAAATAAAATTAATAATAATTCCTACAAATGAACTAAGTAAAAAAGTTTTTTTAATAAAAATTTTTTTTTTTAAATATTTAAATATTAATTGATGTAGATGTTTGTTGTCAGGTAAATAATTATTCCTTCTAGAAAAGTTCCTTCTTAAAATAGAGAATAAATTTTCAAAAGCAGGATACCAAAGTAAATTAGCCACAAAATAAGGCGAAATTGAATCATTGGTTATAGTGATTTTTACCAAAATATATCCAACTAAAAAACCTAAGCCGTAAGCTGCACCATCACCAAGAAAATTTTCTCCAAAAAAATTAAATAATAAAAAAATTGTTAATGAAATAATTAATATATTAAGCTCATTATTTTTAAAATCTAAATTTAAATCATAAATTAATAAAAATGTAAAAATAGTTATAATCAAAAGATTTAAAGAACATAGGCAGTTGGTTCCATCTATAAGATTAAAGCCGTTGATTAAAACCATGAAAAAAAAAGTGCATATTAAAATTCTAGTTAAATCATAATTCATTAAATTATCTATAAATGTTATCCTCGTACTAATGATAATTTCTTTACTTATAAAAAATAATAATGATAAAAGTAAAAACTGAACTAGTAATCTTAACTTATAAGAACTGGCAATTTTTAAATCAGAAAGTAAACCAAGTACAAAAAATAAACTACAAAAAATAACTAGAATAAGATCTATTTGATAAAATAAGAATAAAACAATTGGTAAAAAAAAATATGTTCCAGATAGTGGAGTAGAATTGCCCGATCTTAAAAGAGACTTATGTTTTTCAACAATAGATATTTTATCAAGACTTATATCAAATTTTTTAAGGATATAATTAATTATAAACAAAAAAATAATTAAAAATAAAGATATAAACAAATCATTTTGCATTAATTCTACCGACTATTTTTTTTACTTGTTTATCAAGAGAATAATTTTTTTTAAATTGAAAATTTATATTAGTTTTTTTAGATGATAAAAAATCTTTTCTTTCATCTCCTATCATAAAGCAATCTGATGGTTCTAATTTATATTTTTTAATAGCTTGAAGAAGCATGCCATTACCAGGCTTTCTAAGATTAGTTTTTTTTCTATATTTTTTTACTTTTCCAAGTGGATGATAAGGACAATAATAAAAACAATCAATTTTAGCTTTAAATTTAGATAACATTTGATTCATTTTTTTATGAAAAATTAATAATTCTTTTTCTGAAAAATAACCTCTTGCAACGCCTGATTGATTTGTGGTTACTATTACTTTTATATTATTATTATTTAAAAACTTAATCGCATTAATTGATCCTTTTAGCCATTTTAAGTTTTCTATTTTATGCACATATCCATAATTTTTGATTAAAACACCATCTCTATCAAAGAAAAAACACTTAAGCATATTTATTTTTGTTATTAACCAAGTAAACAGAAATACCAAAAACTGTCCAAAAAAGCATAGCATTCCAATTAGTAAAGAAACTCCCTCTTGGAAGAAAGGGAATGAAATAAGTAATAAGAAAAATTGTATTACCAAATAAAAAAATATTTTTGTATTTAAAAGAGTTTTTAAAAGAAATAAAAAAAAAATATCCAAAAATACTACAAAAAACTATAAAACCAAAAAAACCTAGCTCAGAAATAATTTCAAAAAATAAATTATGTGGATGTGTTGAACAATTTCTATCTCTATATGAGGGATGTACTTCTTTGAGGTAAACTTCTTTATTACAAAATTTCCTAAAATTTTTTAATCCAACTCCTGTTAACGGAAAATCCTTTGCTATTTGCCACGCTGTTGAATAATGAGAAAAATAATGGTTTTCTTTATATAAAAAATTATTTTTTACTTCATAATTAAGTGAAATATTTTTTTTAATTAATTTTACGTTATCTATAAACATTCTTTTTATTTTTTCATTTGATTTTAAATCTGAAATATTAATAAATATTATTGGAATTAATATAATAATAGCAGAGAAAAAATAAAATCGATATTTTGAAAAAATTAGAAAACTAAAAATAAATATTAATAAACATATAAAATTTGCTCTCTCAGCAGTAGAATAAACTGAGAATAATACTATTAATATAAATGAAATTATTAAGATTGAAGTGTTCTTATTATTTTTGTTATAATAAAAAAAATAAGAACCTAGTGAAATTACAAAAAAATTATTTATTAAGTGGGCTATCTTTAATTCATCATTTAAAAAACCTCCTAATCTAATCAAATTTCCTTGATTTATACTTTCATATCCAAAAATATTTTTTCCTAATATATTTTGAATTTGCAAATCAATACAAATTATCGCAGTAATAATTCCCCAATACAAAAATATTTTTTTCGAATCTATATAATCCTTACTTAAAAAATAACTTAATGAAATTACATAAAGTACAAATCTAATAAAAAAAAATGATCTTCCAAAATCAGGATCTTTATTGATGTTTAAAAAATAATTTATTATCAAAAAAATATAAACAATAAATATGGAGATAATTATTTTATTATTTATAATGTCACTAAGTTCCTCTTTTTTTACATTAACAAAAAAAATTCCAACTAAAATTAATATTAATACTTCAGAAAGAAAATTGCTAAATAGAAGACTTATAGGCAACAATATAAGTATAGTCTCTACAAAAAATGTTGGCTTTCTAAAGTTTAAAATATTCATATTTTTTTATATTTTTTGATTAACACCTAGCAAATTAAATATTTTAAAACAGTTGTTAATATTTTGCTTAAAAACTATCTAAAAAAATTAATAAGTTAACATTTAAATTAACTTTTTGATTATAGTATAATTTTTTTCTTTTTTGTATTTAGGTTTGATTTTGCAATAAATTGCATCAATAAGTGCATTAAAATATGATTTATATCCTCACCTATTCCATAATTATCAATCTTACTATGAATTGAGATATTTGAATTTTTAGCCAAATAGTCTCCACTAAAATTAGAAAAACCTATAGTTTTCAGCTTTTTTTTATTACAATACTTTAAAACTTCTTTTATATTTTTTGATTTTCCTGATGAACTAATTAAGATCAATATATCACCTTTATTCATATATCTTTCTGCTTGTAGTTTAAAAATTTGATCATATGAAATATCATTTGAAATCGCAGAGATTAAATAACTATCAGAATTTAAACTTTTAATTTTTGCCTTTAAATTTGTATACTTAGATAATCCTTTGAAATAATCGCATATATAATGATTTGCGATAGCTGCTGAACCACCATTGCCACAAACATAAATAAAATTTTTTTTCTTAATTGTATTTGAGATCAAATTGGCTGCCTCATAAAGTTTGTCTAAATTTATTTTATCAATAACGTTAGATAGTGTTAATATGTATTTCTTGAAGAACTTTACAAATTCAATAGATTTATTTTTTTTATTCATAATTTGTATATTTTTTTAAAAAAGCATTAAAATATAATCTTATTACACAATATATTGAATAATGAAAACTAAACTTTAGTGAACTATAATAAATAAGATATGCGTTAATCATTTTATTAAGATGAAACGAAGATAGTGTTGAAGCCCTTACTCTATAAAAAGTACAAAAATAGTTTAAAGTTCTAATTTTATAACCAGATTTTAAAAAATTTAACCACAACTCATAATCTTCTTTTGTTTTAATTTTTTTAAATTTATTTTTTTTAAAACATTTTTTTTTGATTAAGACAGATGAAAGACAAACAGAGCAAGATTTAATCAAACCTTTAAAAGTAATTAACGATGGAGATTTTACTTTATAAAGCTCTTTATTTTTTTCATTAATTGCTCTAAAATTTGTAAATAATATATCTACCTTTTTGTCTTTTAATTCTTTAACTTGAAGTTTTAATTTATCTTTTGACCATAAATCATCACTATCAAGAAAAGCTATTAATTCTCCTTTTGAAAAACTTACCCCAAAGTTTCTCCCAATTCCTGCATAATTTCCTAATTTTTCATTAATAATGACTTCAATTTTTTTTGATTGTTTTGAGATTTTTTTTAAAATTTTTTTTGAATTTATAGAATTTTCATTATCAATTATTATGATCTCTATATTTTTATATGTTTGTTTAAGTGCAGATGATACAGATAAAAAAATATTTTTTTCATCTTTAAAATATGGAATTATAATCGAGACTAACATTTGTTTATATTGATTTATTAAAATTAAATTTAATTTTTACATTAATATAACTCTTTTAAATTTAATTTATTCTTCTATTATTTGCTATGAAAAAAATACTCTTTTTTATGCCAAATATTGAAAGAGGTGGAATTGAAAAAAATTTAATCATATTATCAAATTATTTTGAGAAAAAAAATTATTCTATTGAAATTGTATATGGTCAAATATCAAACATTGTTAGTAAAAAAATTAATAAAAAAGTTAGAAAGACTAAAGTTAAAAAATTTATTGATTTTACTTATTTAAATCCAAGAATAGTTAACACTATCAATTGTTTTTTTTATTTATTATTTTTTTACTCATTTAGAAAAGAGGAAAAAATTCTATCTTTTCAGGATCATCCAATAGCTATTTTTATTTCTTTACTAAAAAAACTTAAATGTATTATAAGAATTGCTAATCACCCTGTTGGTTCTCTCAAATTCTACAATAGTAAAATAATTTTTATAATTAAATTATACATAAAAAATTTTTCTTATTTATTTTCTGATGGGATTATTTGTAACTCGATGGCTTCAACTAATTACTTTAAAAAAAAATTTAAATCTAAAAAAATAATTACTATTTACAACCCTATTCAAATAAAAAAAGATATGAAAAATAAAATAAGGAATAATCAAATTATATCTGTTGGAAGATTGCAAAACCAAAAAAATTTTCATGGCTTAATTAAAGCATTTAATTTAATTAAAGATAACTTCAAAGAGACTAATTTAATTATTATTGGAAGTGGCTCATATTTAAAAAGTCTTAAAAAATTAAGTAAAAATTTAAATTTATCTAAAAGAGTTATTTTTTATAAGTATCAAAATCCCTCAAATTTTATTAAAAAATCAAAAATATTTATATTAAATTCTTTATGGGAGGGGCTGCCAAATATTTTAATTGAAACACAAAATTACTTAACACCAATAATTTCGACCAATTGTTTGAGTGGGCCAGATGAAATACTAAAAAATGGGAAATATGGATATCTTGTACCAATTAATAATGAAATTAAATTGGCCAAGAAAATCAAATATGTTTTATCCAACTATAAGGAAGCAACACAAAAATCAAAATTAGCCTTCAAAGATTTAGGTAGATTTGATATATCTAATCAATGCAAAAAATATGATAATTTTTTAAAGCAATTTTAAAAAATAATTTTATTTTTTAGTAGCTATAAAAAAATAACCCAGTGGATAATTTTTTATATAATTTTTATTAATAAAAAAAAATATTTTATCTAAAATTAAACAAAAGATAATCAGTAAAATATTTAATAATGGTATTTTTTTAGTATAATCAAAAATAGTTGCGTAAATATTAGAAAATATTCCTTTACTCAATGGCTTAATCACTATTTGTTCAAATCCTGAGTCTTTAAATTCTTCATATAACAATTGTTCAGTAAATCTAAAATAATCATTCGGACTATAATGTATTTTAAATAAAAAAGGCACAGAACCTATTATTCTTCCATTTAAATTTAAGACATTATTAGAAAAATTAATTACATTTTTGTAATTTTTTATATGCTCCAAAATATTCATTAAGCAAATATTATCAAATTTTTGATTCAAGGTTTTATCAAGCTCCAAATCTACTTTTATTGTTTTTTCATCTTTAGGAAATTTATCTGCAAATTGGATTACATAATTTCCATTAAAATAATTGCTTATATTGTGAGAGAAGTCGTTTCCCCCTAGGTCAAGAATTGTACCAGATAATTCGGTTTTAGATGCTTCAAATATTTGCAATATTCTTAAAAAACTGTACTTACGTGATGTATATTTGATGACAAATATTAAGAATTTTAAAAATGAAACCATTAGATAGAAATCAGTTCGTAGCAAGAAAATTAGGTAAACTCAACAATCAAATTATTCTAGATATAGGTTGCAGAGATCAAGTATTTAAAAAATCACTCCACGGTGATTTTAAATATATTGGAATAGACTATGATCCAGAAAATGATGATTCTGAATTTATTAATCACAATCTAGAAAATGGATTACCTGAACAACTTGGAAAAATAGATATTATAAATGCTATGGATGTTTTGGAGCATGTTGAAAATATACATGATATTTTTAGTGATTGCTTTAAAAAATCAGAGCAAAAAATTGCTATAGCACTTCCAAACATGGCTTATTATAAATTTAGGCTTACTTTTTTATTCTCAGGAGAGATAAGTGGTAAGTATATTTTTCATTCAAAGAAAATCATTGATAGACATAGATGGTTTACTACTTATTACAATAACATCAACTTTGTAAGAACAAACACTCCAAAAAATTGGAAAATAAAACACTATAATTTTATAGCACAAAGAAAAAGAAACTTTATTTTTTATCACGTAGAAAAAGTTCTTTCAAAACTATTCCCTAAATTTTTTGTATATGAAAATATTTTTATAATTGAAAAAGTTTAATTTAAAATATTTTTAATTTTATTTGCAAAATGAATCATTGTATAATTTTTAATCATTTTTTTCATGTTTAATTTTAATTTTAATTCATTATTAATATTGCCTCTTAATATTGATTCTATAATTTCTGCAAGCCTATGATGATCACCACTACGATATTTAATTGAATTTATATTATCTTTAAGAATCTCTTTTGGACCATTTGGACAATCACTTGATATTATTAGTTTATTTAAATAACCAGCCTCTAAAATAGCATGTCCTGGTTCTTCCCATAACGAAGATGAAATAAAATAATTCGAATTTTCTATATATTGATATGGATTATTTTTAAAACCAAGTAAAAAAATATTTTGTAGATTATTTTTTTTCAAGTAATCTGATAATTTATTAAAGTCTTCACCATCTCCAATTATGATTACTCTGAATTTTAAATGATATTCTCGTGGTACTATGTTGACAGCTTTAAGAATTTCTAAAAAATTTTTTTGTCTTGTTAGTCTACCCACAGAACAAAACGTTATTCCATTAAACATTTCTTTATCATTAGACTCAATTGATTTATGAGATAATTTTCTTATATTTCTATTTATAATTGGATTATCGACTTTTAAAATTTTGTTTTTATAATTTATGTTATCTAAAATATTTTTTTTGGTCGCTTCTGTCATTGTAAATATATAATCAGCTTTTGTGTAAAAAAAGCTCCATAAAATTTTCCTAAAGAAATTAAACTTTGGTAATCCTTGAATACTATTAACAACTATTAATTTTGGAGAAAAATATTTCAACACATTTGGCAGATATCCAACTAAATTACAAAATATTAAATCAGGAGAATATTTTTTATAAAATTTAATTAAATTTAAAAGTGATAATAAGGTAAAAGAGTAAATTATAACTTTTGAAAAAAAACCCGTCTTTGGCCATTTTCTAAACGAAAAAATATCTAGTACAGTATATTTTTTAGTGTTCTTTAGATAATCAAATTCTCCAAAAACATTAATCAAATAAATTTCATAATTGAGATACTTTCTTAATGATTCTGCTGACTTTTCAACTGCATTAATTGTTCCAACATGACTTAACATTGGAGACCAAAAAAAAATCTTTTTTTTATTAAACATTAAAATAAGTTTTCATTACTATAATTATATCTTATATAAAAAAACAAAATTTATTTATATGAAAAAAACATTAGCTATTATTGTTTTAACTTGGAATGATTTTTTTAATACTACAAAGTGTATTAAAAGTATTTATCCACAGCTAGATCATACAACAAAGTTAATCTTAGTTGATAATGATAGTGATGAAAAGATTTATAACAAAACTATAAATTGGATAAAAAAAAGATATAAAAATGATTATTTACATTTAAAAAAAAAATCTAAATTTTCACAATATAAAAAAAAAATTATAATACTCAGAAACAATAAAAATTTAGGTTGTGGATTTGGCCATAACTCAGGGTATGAGTTTGCAATTCGAAATAACTTTGAATTCGTAGCTCGAGTGGACAATGATATGCTTGTTCCAAGAAAATTTTTTATTAAAATTTTAAAAAATTTTAACAATAAAATTATCCAAGGTGTTAGCCCTAAAATTCTTTACACACATAATCCTAAACGTATATGGTGGATGGGTGCAAAGATAGGGAATAGTTTAAAAACTCAAACACATATGAGAGATTATCCTTATGGCTTAAAAGATAATAAAAAATATTCTGGAATAATTAATACAGATGCAATAGCGGGGTGTGCATCTGTCATGAGGGGCTCAAGATTAAAAAAAGCTGGATTTTCTGACAGAGATTTTTTTTATGGTCCTGAAGATGTAGAACTTTCTCGAAGAATATTTACTGTTGAGGGAAGTTTAATTGTTGATAGAGATTTAAAAATTCTTCACTCCGTAACACAAAGTTTTGTAAATTTAAATAAAAGAAGAATATATTTTGAATACAAATATAGATTAGTTTTAATTAAAAAAATAGGAACACTTTTTGATAAAATTTTTGGCTATAGTTTTTCAATAATAAAATTTTTATTATATGTTGCTCTAGCATTTAAAAAAAAGCACAGGATTAAGATTCAACCAGTTTTCTTTTCATTAATGCACTTTTATCAAAATAAATTAGGTGATTTTGATAGAAAATATAAAATATTTTAAATTCTTATATTTAGCTGAAATATAATTAATTAATCAATAATGAGTAAACTACAAATTTATAATATGATCAAATTGGTTTATTAATTCTTTTTTATGAGTTGATATAATAATAATTCTATTCTTTTTTAATTTTTGAAATTCTTTCATCACAATTTGCTCATTAATTTTATCTAAAGATGAGGTTGGTTCATCAAAGAATAAAATTTCTCCTCCTAATAAAATAGTTCTAAGTATTGATATTCTTTGTTTTTCACCCCCTGAAAGCATTCCATCTAGAGAGTAGCGTCCATCATATTTTTTATCTAAATATTTTATCAATTTTTTCAATTTAAATTTGATCAAATATTTTTTTGTTAAATTAATTGATTTCTGATCATAAGCTTCATCCATAAATAATGTTTGAATTAAACTATCATCAATCATGGTATTATATTGAGACATCATTCCAATTTTTTTTGACCAATCAATTCTCTTATTGGTAAAATCTAAATCATTAATTTTAAATTTACCTTTATCTATATCTATAAGTCCAGAGAGAATCATCATTAAGGTAGTTTTACCTTTTCCACTTCTTCCAGATATACCATAAATATTATTTTTTAAAAATTTATAATTAAAATGTTTAAATATTTTTTGTTTTGAGTAATTAAAACTAATATCTTTTAATGATAATGAATTTATATCAAAATTAATTTTTTTATTTTTATCTTTATTTGAATAAAATTTTTCTTCATTGATTAATATTTTACTGGCCGGATAATAAAAAATAATCAAATTTGTATTTTGAATTAATCTTGTAATTACAGGGGCAAGTCTAAACATAACTAAACCTATTAAAGTAAATAACTCAAGATCAAGTTCTTCATCATTAAAAATTAAATAAAATAACAAAGTTAATGAAATTAAAATTTCAATTATTGCTTTGGGTAATAAATTAATAATTCCCTGAAAAATATGTGTTTCACAAAAATTTTTTAGGTGTTTTGCAAAATTATTTGTAAAATAATCAATTTTATTATAAATTTTAATTTCTAAATAACTTTTTAATATATTTAGCGTCTCTCTATAATATTTTGTTTCAGACCCTTGTCTTTTTTTTCCAAGCTTTTTAATTCTGCTAAATAAAAATAATATTATCAAAACAAATGAGCATATGATGCTAAAAAGACTAATAGAAAATTCAATATTTAAAATATAATATACCGATGATAGAAGAGTGATAAAATATATTAAATCAACTGATAAATATAGAAAACCGTATAAAACTCCAATATAACAATACCAAGTCTCTTTATTAATATTTTTTATATAATGATGAATACTTTTGCTATTAAATTTTTTTAAATCAGAAGATGCATAAATATTAAAAATTTTTTTTGTATTTAGATAATAAATTTTAAATACAAAAGATCTAATATTGTAATCTAACAAAATAAAAAAAATATTTCTAGAAATTAGAAAACCTACAATTATTGATATCTTAAAATGAGTAAAATTAAGCATAATATTGGTTTTTTTGTGAAATAAATTTAATACGTTATTAATATTTTCTATAAGTAAGCTGCTTGATTCAAAAAAAACAGATGCAAGAATAGAGATTGTTAAAAGATCAAAAAATATTAAAGATAAAGAAAAAAATATTATTAAAAAAAATATAATTTTATCTTTAATTTTTAATTGTAAAAAAGGAAATAATATAGAACTTGTAATAGAGTTTTTATTCATATCATTGTAGTTTAAAATCTATATCTCTCATATAAAATTTCTTTATCAATAAAATTTCTTTAATTTTTTTCAAATCATTTTTTGATGAAAGCTTAAGTTCTTCAACAGCAAAAAATATAGTTTTTTTTTTTTTAATAAAAAAATCTATTAGCTTTAATGTTTTTTTTTTATCATCTGCTAGCATTTCAATACTGTAAAAAATTATACCATCAATTTTATTGATATCTTTTATCAACGAATTTAACATTATATAGCAATTTTCCATGTTGTATTCTGTTGAACTTAATTTGAAAAAAATTTTTTTTTTTAAAGCAAAATCTCTGATAACTAAATTTTGCACTCTTTGTGGAATAAAATTACCGTTTATTTTCCTCGAAAAAATGTACCCTCTATAACCTTTCATTTTTAGGTTTGTGGTTCCTCATAGTTCATACCAAATCTTGTTGCTGGTCTTATTGATATTGGTAAAAAAGTTTCTGCAATATCTTTTTTATCATAAGGAGACATTAAAGATTTAAATCTGCAATTAAAACTCCATCTTGTTTCTTTCGTTTCGTTAACAAGGTTTCCATGCATTAATTGATGTGTAAATATTAGTCCTTGTCCAAATTTTATATTAATCCACTTAGTCTTTTTTTTAATTGAATTATACAAATCATTTGAATTTTTATTTTTATAAAATTTTTTATAATATTTTTCATTTTCTTGTTTGGGCAATATAAACATGGACTTAGTTTTTGAACAGTTTACTAGTGGTATCCATACAACAACCTCAAATGGAGAGCACCCCGACCACACATCTGAATGAACAGGCAATAATGAACTATCATCTTTTGGAATTTGTATGCTTAAATTAATTTTACGTTGCATTGCTAGCTCATTTCCACAAATAACCTCAAGTTCTTTTTTTGAAACTTTAAAGTATGTTTCTAAAAAATCTTTTTTTTTGTTTAAATTATTATAAATATTTAACCTAAAATTATTTAACTCGGATGTTTTAATATAGAGATGAAATTTATTTAAAATATCTAACTTATGTTCATTTTTTATCTTAATTTTGTTTTTTTTAAAAATTTTAAAAATTTGGCTATTTACAAGGTTTCTAATTTTTTTAATCTTTTGTTTATCTAAATTAAAAATTAAAAAGCCATCTTTCTCAAATTTATTAATTATTTTTAGCTCGTTTGAAGAATAATATTGGAACATTTAAGATTAATTGTTAGAACGTTTTTAAAAAAAAACAATAAATTTATGACAATTCTTGTTACTGGTGGTGGTGGATATATAGGAACCAATTTAGTAAATAAATTACTTAAAATTGGAAAAAAAGTGAAAGTTATTGATACTTTTTGGTTTGGAAATTACCTAAAAAAACACAGAAACTTAAAAACTATTAAAAAAGATATTCATGATTGTAATTTAAAAGATCTTAAAAATATCAAAACTATTTTTCATTTAGCTTCTGTTGCAAACGATCCAGCATCCAATTTAGATCCAAAATTGACTTGGGAAATATCTTGTTTGGGAACTCTTAAATTATGTCAGCTTGCCAAGAGAGCTAAAATAAAAAAATTTATTTTTGCTTCTTCGGGAAGTGTTTATGGGATTAAAAAAGAAAAAAAAGTTCATGAGAAATTATCACTGATTCCAATTAGCGACTATAATAAAACCAAAATGATTGCAGAAAAAGTAATAGAAAATTATAAAAATGATTTCAAATGCTACATGGTAAGACCTGGAACTGTATTTGGGTACTCACCAAGAATGAGACTAGATTTAATGATTAATATACTAACATTTCATGCACTAACAAAAAATAAAATTACAGTTTTTGGGGGCAAGCAAATCAGACCTTATATTCATATAGATGACATGACTGACCTTTATTTACATCTTTTAAAAAATAATATTGCACCAGGTGTCTATAACGCCTCTACTGGGAACTTAAGTGCATTGGATACAGCAAAAGAAATTAAAAAAATTATTCCTAGCTGTAAAATTAAAATTAAGAAATCAAATGATCCAAGATCATACAGACTTAGTAATGAGAAAATAATTAATACTGGTTTTAAATTTAGCACCTCATTATCAGAGGGTATTAATGAATTAATTAATTTTTATAATAAAGGTAAAATTAAAAATTCTGAAAATGCCTATTCTATAAATTTTATAAAAAAATTATAATAGAATGAAAAAAATTTTAGTTTTGGGTAGTAATTCGTTTGCAGGATCCTGCTTTATAAACTTTATACTAAAAAAAAAATTTAAAGTTATAGGTGTAAGTCGTTCTAATGAGAAAAATAAATATGAATGTATTTATTTTAAGAATAAGAATTTAAAAAATTTTAAGTTTATTAAAGCTGATATAAATAAAAATTTAGATAAAATTAAAAGTACTATTACTAAAAGAAAAATAAATTATATAGTAGATTTTTTGGGACAAGGAATGGTTGCTGAAAGCTGGATAAATCCAGAACAATGGTTTCAAACAAATATTATTAGTAAAATAAATCTTATTAATTTTTTAGTAAAAAAAAAAATTATAAAAAAATACATACGAATATCAACTCCTGAAGTTTATGGTTCTTCATCAAAAAAACTGACTGAGAATTCTATACAAAATCCTTCCACACCTTATGCTATTACCCATATGACTATAGATAAATATTTGAAATTAATGAATACTCAATATTCATTTCCAGTAAATATTTTAAGATTTGCAAATTTTTATGGTAAAAGCCAACCTCTTTATAGGATAATTCCAAAAACAATAATAACAATTTTGAAAAAAAATCAACTACCATTGCATGGCAATGGTTCTTCTTTAAGATCATTTATTCACATAAATGATTTTTGTAATGCTATTTACTTAGGTTTAATGAAAGGAAAAAATGGAGAAACGTATAACTTTTCATCAAGTGAAATAATAAGTATAAAAAATTTAATTAAAAAGATTTCAAAAAAAATGCAATATAATTATTCTAAATTAGTTAAAATTAAAAAAGATAGACCTGGAAAAGACTATAAATACTTTATGAGTTCTAAAAAAGCCAATAATCAATTAAATTGGATAAACTTGATTTCACTAGATAAAGGTATAGATGATACCATTCAATGGTACAAAGAAAATTTTAAATATTTAAAAAATAAATCATTAAATTATAATCACAAAAAATGAAAAATTTTCTTACAAAGCAATACACAAAAGACAAAAAATTTAAGATAAAACATAATTATTTAAGTGATCAATTTAAAGATTATCCATTAATATTTAAAAAAATTGCTAAAGTTGTTAAATTTAATGATTTTACCCTTGGATTTGAAGTTGACAGATTTGAAAACAACTTTAAAAAATTAATTAATGCCAAAAATTGTATTGCTGTGGGAAGTGGGACTGATGCAATATACATGTCTTTAAAATGCCTGGGGTTAACAAGTGGTGATGAGGTAATAACTACCCCATACACATTTTATGCTACAGTTAATGCAATTGTTCAAGCTGATTGCAAGCCTATTTTTGTTGATGCTAAAGAAGATTTTAATATTAATCCAGATCTTATTGAAGAAAAAATTACAAAAAAAACTAAAGCGATAGTAGTTGTTCATTGGGCAGGACGAATATGTGATATGAAAAAAATAAAAAAAATAGCAAAAAAACATAACCTTTATATAGTTGAAGACGCATGCCATGCTGCACTTGCAAAAAAAGATGGTATATTTGCTGGAAACTTTGGTGACATAGGTTGCTTTAGCCTTCACCCTTTAAAAAATTTGAATGTTTGGGGTGATGGTGGAATGATGGTAACTAAAAATAAAAACATTGCCAAAAATTTAAAACTTTTAAGAAATCATGGATTAATTAATAGAAATGAAATCAAAATTTTTGGAATTAATTCAAGATTGGATACAGTTCAGGCGGTAGTTGCAAATCATCTACTAAAAAAATTAAAAAATATTACAAATAAAAGACGAGAAAATTCTAAAAAACTTGATTTAGGCTTAAAAAATATTGAAGATATCAAAATTCCTAAAAGAGAAGTTAATAATTATGAAGTCTTTCATCTATACTGCTTTAGAGCAAAAAAAAGAGATCAATTAATAAAATTTCTACATTCAAAAAAAATAGATGCTAAAAAACATTATCCAATTCCAATGCACTTACAGTTACCAAGTAAAAAAATGGGAAATTATAAAAAAGGAGACTTTCCTTTTTCAGAAAAACTTTGTGATGAAACTGTTTCTCTTCCTATACATGAATTTATTACAGAAAAAGACCTGAATTATATGATAAAAAACATTAATAATTTTTACTCAAAAAATATCAATTCGTAATCACCTTTATATTTAAATTCTTTAAAAACCCATTTCCATTCGCTAGTGCTTAAAAATGTTTCACAAGTTAAAGCCCAACATTGTAAATTAAATAATTCTTTTTCATTTCTGTAACTTTCTGTCATTATATACTGCGAAGAACTTACCCTGGAAATTTCTTTTATAAAGTCTTTAATTTGAAATATTTCTAAATTGTGTATGCAACCTAAGGAAATTGCAAGATCAAAATCTCCTGTTTTATATTTAAATTTTTTTCTAGCATCAGCAACCTTTATAAATTTTTTTATTTTTTTATGAGAATTAGTAATGGCATATTTGGAAATATCAAAACCTCTAATAGTTATTTTAGGTAAGATTTTTTTAATCTCATAAAGTAAAAAACCTTTTCCACAACCAATGTCTAAAATTTTAGATCTATTATTCAAATTGTACTGTTTGATTAACTTCTTCGCGACTGGCGCCCAATAATTTTCAATAAATTTATAACCACCGTACCCTGCTCTTCTATCACCATCCCAGTAATCTTTAGAATATTTTTTAGCTAGATTCATAAAATAAACTTTATTATCCATCATTCTTTGTAGATAGTTTCTTTGAGTTGATTTATGAATTGCAGTAAATATTTTAAGTTTTTTGTTCATTTATTTTTTTAATAACTGTAGCAAATATTTTTTTTGCATTTAATCCACAATGATTTAATAGATCTTGTTGGCTACCATATTTTTTTACAAAAACATTATTAATTCCAATTCTATTAACTTTTGTTATAGCACTAGAGTTTTTTTGATTTAATGTTTCTAGAATAATGCTTCCAAGTCCTCCTGAAACCATATGTTCCTCAACTGTAAAAATTAATTTTGGTTTTTTACTTGCCTTTAATAAAGACTCTTCATCAAAAGGTTTTATAGTTGTATTATGAAGAACACCTGCTTTAATATTTCTTGATTTGAGTTTTTCTACAACTTCTAAACATTCTTGAGTCATTATTCCTGTTGTTACAAATAGTACGTCTTTAAAATCTCCGAATGATATTGCTTTTCCAATTTTAATATTCTTTATTTTTTTAGTTACAATTTTATCTCCACCTCTTGCTAATCTTATATAAATTGGTCCATTAATATTTACTGTTTGAGGCATAATTTTTTTCATTTCGTGTGAATCACAAGGAGCTAAAATCATCATATTTGGTATGGCACGCATGATAGATATATCTTCAATTGCTTGGTGTGTTGGGCCTAATGGAGCATATACCAGCCCCCCTCCATTTCCTATTAACCTTACAGGTAAGTTGTGCAATCCTAGGTCAATTATATTTTGTTCAAAATTTCTTCTGGTCAGAAAAGTGGCTATTGTATTAAAGTAAGGAATAAAACCTTCCATCGCAAGTCCTGATACCATTCCAGTAAGATACTGCTCAGAAACACCTTCCATTATAAATCTTTTAGGAATTTTTTTTTTAAATTCGTCTAAAACACCTGCTCCAAGATCTGAACCAACAAAGATTACTTTATTATTTTTTTTGGCTATTTCATAAACCATATCAAGGCAAGTTTTTCTCATCAGGTCCCTAGTGATTTTTCTATTTCATTTAAGTCGTTTTCACCAAGAAAAGATTTATGATGCCAGCTTGGATTACCTTCGGCAATTTTTATACCTTTACCTTTGACTGTATGGCAAATAATTACTGATGGTTTTTTTTTTATTCTTAATACTTTTTTAATACATTGATCAATTTCTTTTATATCATGACCATTTATATTGAATGTATTGAAGTTAAAGCTCTTAAACTTATCTGTTAATGGCTCAAGATCTAAAATCTCACTATTCTTTCCATATGATTGTAGCTTATTATAATCAACCAAAACTATTAAATTATCTAATTTATGTTTAGATGCAGATAGTAAGGACTCCCATATAGATCCCTCATTTATCTCACCATCACCACAAACTACAAAATATTGCTTTTTTGTATTCTTAATTTTACTGGCAATTGCCATTCCTACCGCAATTGGTAAACCATGCCCTAGTGCTCCAGTTGATATCTCTACTCCATTTACCTTGTCATGTTCGGGATGACCTCCTAAGTTAGAATTAAATTTTCCAACTGAAAGTAATTCTTTTTTTTTAATAAACCCTTTATCATACAAAATTGCATATAATGCCAAACAACCATGGCCTTTACTTAGAATAAATTTCGACTTATTTTTTTTTATATATTTTTCGTAAAGTACTCTGATTATTTCTACCAAAGACATGGCAGAACCGACATGTCCTCTTTTTTCACTTTTTAAGCACTCGAGAATTAATTTTCTCAAATAGATAGACTTTTTATCTAATTTAATCTTTTTTGAATTTAAAATTTTATTTTTCATTAAAAAAAGCTTTTATCATTTTGCAAATATAAATAATTTCATTTTTTTTCAAAAACTCATTAATCGGAAGTGATAAAATTGTTCTTGACTGTTTTTCTGTGTTTTTAAAATCACCTTTTTTGTAACCTAAATATTTTGCTGCAGGTTGTAAATGAATGGGTATAGGATAATGTACACCAGTTTCAATATTTTTATTTTTTAAAAAAAATTGTAATTTATCTCTAAAATCTGTCTGTATTACAAAAAGATGGTAAGAATTAAATTCATTTTTATTTTCATAAGGCAATCTAATTGGTAAATTTTTTAATTCTTTAAAATAAATTTCAGCATTTTTTCTTCTCAATATAATTCTAGAATTAAGGTTTTTAAGTCTTTCTATTAATATTCCTGCTTGCAATGTATCCATTCTAGACACATATGCAAAACATTGTGATTTATTACGATCAGAAAGGCCATGATTAATTAATAACTTTAATTTTTTATAATGTTGATAATTGTTGGTTACAATAAACCCTCCATCCCCTGCTGCATTTAAGTTTTTTAAAGGATGGGTAGAAAAACAGCCCATATTTCCATATGAACCACTTTTTTTTTTACCGAATTTTGAACCAATGGCTTGAGCACAATCTTCAATAACTGGAATTTTATATTTTTTTGATAACTTCATAAGTTGCTTCATATCAGCCATTTTACCACATAAGTGAACTGGCATTATTGCTTTAGTTTTTTTTGATATTTTTTTCTCTACTTCATTTGGATCTATTAATTGATCTTCATTTACATCTACAAAAATAGGTTTTGCTCCCAAGTGTGCAATACTAGATGCAGAAGCTATAAAAGAATTAGGAGGAGTTATTACCTCATCTCCTTTTTTTATGTTTAGCAGATACATTCCAAGTGTTAATGCGTCTGTGCCACTATTAGTGCATACTGCAAACTTTGTTCCACAATATTTTGCAATTTTTTTTTCTAAAGTGGATATTAAGTCTGACCCAATGTATTCACCTGAGGACAAAATCTTCTTAACAACTGGTAAAATTTTTCTTTCGTCGCTGCGCCATTGATCTATTAAATTAACTCTTTTTATTATTTTTTTCATTTTAATATATGGCTAATCATTTTAAGTAATTCATTTCTTTGTAGAAAACTTTTATTGTTTAGAACCTTAGTTTGATTTGCAGCAGAAAGTGAGGCTATAAAAATAGATATATCATTATCAGCACCAACAAATTTACATAATGAAAAAATTGCTAATAGGGCATCACCCGCACCTACTTTGTCCACTGTCTTTTGATTGAATGCTGGACAGTGTATAAAACCATGATCTTTATTATATGCTATAGCTCCTTCAGAGCCTTGTGTGACAACTAAATTTTTAGCAGCTAATAGTTTTTCTAATTTCAAAATAAGCTTCTCTACAGTACTAAATTTATCTTTAAACTCATATCTTAATTCACTTTCATTTATTATTACTGAATATGGATTTTTATATTTAAATAAACCATGATAACCTCGATTAGCCGAATTAATTTGGGCGTTTAGAGTGTATTTGAATTTTTGACTTGAAATAAACCTAGCCAAATTATCATTAATTAATCCATGCCCATAGTCAGATATTATAATATTATTATTATTTTTTTTTAGACTAATCAGAATATTTTTTATTTTTTTTTCTGTCGACATATTAATTTTATTATCACTAACATTGTATAGTCCAAATATTTTTGAATTTGTGTTAGTATCTATGTATCTAGTTTTAATTATTCCATCAAATGCATTATCTGATACACACTTTAATTTTAAATTATTTGATAATTTTGAAACAATAAATTTATCAATTTTTTTTGAAAGGTGAGAAATTAAATTAATTTTTTTACAAAACATCGAGGCATTTTTAGCTATTGCAAAACTGCCTCCTGCAAATTTATTTTTTTCATTTTCTTTAAAAACTAAAAAAGGATCTTTTCCAGATATACCAATAGGCTCACAAAAAATATATTCATCTAATATTATTTCTCCCAAAACATTTACTTTAAGCTGACTAATTTTTTCAATCAGAGACTCTATAGAATTATATGAATATTTTAATTTAAGTTTTTTTAGAAATTTTTTTTGTTTTTCATCAAAAGTTGTTTCAAATGAATTGATTAATGAGCTTGAGCTATATTGAGCCCCTTTAGTAAAATAAATTTTACCTTTAAATTTTTTTAAAGCCTTTTTTTCTTCATTTAAATTTTGAGTAATGTCAGGCTTTGAAATATAATCTGGTCCTTTAGTATAAAAAGATGGCTTGATAGTTTTTAAATTTTGAATTGCTGTTGGATTGTAACTTGGTATAACAAAATCAACAGCTTCTAATGCAGATAGAGCTTTCATTCTTACATTTAAATCAAAATATGGTCTATCAAATCCCTTGTTAACATATTGATTTGAAGTGACAGAAACAACCAATATATCGCCAAGCAATTTTGCTTCTTCAAAATGTTTTATATGACCGAGATGAAGAACGTCAAATACGCCATGACACATTACTATTTTTTTATTACTTTTTTTTAAATCTTTTAATTTTTTATTAATATCTGAAATTTTTTCTAATACTTTCATGTTCATTTTTAATTATACTATCTAAGCAAAATATGAAGTTTTATTTGATTATATCAGAATTTTTTGTCAAAAATGCTTGGGAAACTTGTCCTTGCCCATAAAAACACCCAGCTTTTCTACTAACAATATTTTTAAAGTTTATCTGATTAGTGGTTGGCTCATTAGAGTTTTTATTTAGATTAATTAACATCTCTTTAACACCCTCAAGAATACTTTCAGATGAATTTTGTTGAACTTCTAAATTATATTTTTCAAGTATTCTAGCACTTGCTATTAAAAAAGTTTTATCAGAGAATATTTGAGAAAACGTTAAATAAGTATTTGTTAATTTTGAAAATACTTTTTTAGGAATTGTAATATCCATCTTATTATAACCAATAATCTGGGAGTGTGGGAAAAAATTTGTACAAAGAGAGGGTTTTTTGAATAAATTTGCTAAAAACGAAGGTCCAGATGGTGTAACTATAAAAAATTCACATTTACTAACCAAATAAACTTGCAACCTTTTATCTAGTAAATTGTTTGTAGTTAATTCAAAAAAATTATCAGACTTAAAAGATGAAATCTTGTCTGTAAATTTAATTATAAAAAAACCTTTTTTTTCTAAAAAATTAATAGAGTCTTTGTAATTAGAAAAATCAGCATTTCTAGATGTTAAGCCACTTTCTTTATAAAAGTTCTCATTACGCAAATGAATACAAATAATTTTTTTATCTTTAAAATAAGGAATTTTTTTATTTAATATATCATCATAATATTTTTTTTCTTCTACGGTATAATGAAATAAAGGTTCGTCTATTTTTTCTTCATACTCTGAATAAATTTTATGTGACTTTGAATAGGGTATATTATGTTCAATAAAATAAGGGTTAATTGTTATTTTTGGAATCTGCAAGAAAGGCATCAAAAACAATCCAATAAAAGTATTTTGAATAACTGTAATTTTTTTTTTATATAAATCAGTTATACCAATATTTGAGTCATAGTTTTTAGGGCAAATAAATATAATTTTTTTTAAATTTATATTTTTATTTTCAATTAAAATCTGTTTGATAAGTATATCAACTTGAAAAGCTAGAGTTCCTATTTGCCAATAACTAACATGTAAAAATTTAAAATTAAAAAAATATAGAATAATTGCAAATGGTAAAAATAGAACTGCAAAAATATTTAGCATAAAATGCTTAATTAATAAAAAAATATTAATTATACCAAACTTTAAATGTCCAATATTTCGGTCTAAAGAAAATCTATAAAAACTTTTAATAATAAACAAAATTCTATCAAATATTGATAGTTTTTCGATAACTTTATAGTCCCAAAGGTCAATTGGATTTAAGGTTTTAATAATTTGAAAAAGTATTTTTTTTTTTAACATAAATGATATAGACATTCTATTCTTTAACATGAAAAAAAAAACCAAAATATTAATTATAG